>Ga0207664_10000012_pt1 | contig 278872 bp, 261 predicted proteins | sample LARL83metaG_FD_184349 | JGI IMG/M metagenome (GOLD analysis project Ga0207664, IMG submission 184349) | Corn, switchgrass and miscanthus rhizosphere microbial communities from Kellogg Biological Station, Michigan, USA - LAR L8-3 metaG... | ecosystem: Host-associated > Plants > Roots >...
GCAATCCGAGCTTGCACCTACCGTCCTCCATGTCCGGCCTCCTTCGGCGGGTCTGTCCTCGCAGACCGCACCTTCCGTCGGAGGCCGGACGCCCCCTCACCTGTTCATGAACTCCGTGAGCAGCTCAGCTAGCGCGCTCGCTCGCTACCGCGGGCGGAGCTCGGAGCAGATCACCGCCGCGGAAGCCACCGCGCCCTGCTCGTAGTCGCGCAGCGGCAGCGCCTCGGGCGGGCAGGCCTGCCAGCCGCGCGCCGCGTCATGCTCGAAGCAGTCGAGCCGCTCGACCGCGAGGCCGGCGCGCTCGGCGAGGCCGGTCCACGCCTCCGCGTCGTACTGGCGGTACCAGTCGCGGGTGCAGGCGACGCCCGCGGGGACGGTCACGAGCACACGGCCGCCGGGGGCCGTCACGCGGCCGAGCTCGCGCAGCGCGGTCAGGTCGCCCTGCTCGTCGAGCGGTCGGCCGTCCGGCGCGAAGTAGCGCTCGTTGTCGAGGCCGATGTGCTCAAGCGTGGAGATGCAGACGACGCGGTCGAACACGCCGTCCGCGAAGGGAAGCGCACGCACGTCCGCGCGGTGCGCGACGACGCCGCGCAGCGCGAAGTCGGCGAGGTCGACGCCGTGGCGCTCGTCGGCAGCGAGCCGCACCAGTTCGCGCTGGTAGGCGACTGGCGCGAATGCGGTGCCGATGTCGAGCAGGCGGCCGACGCGAGGCGGCAGGTGTCGCAGCACCCAGGGGATCTCGACCACGCGCTCGGTGCAGTTCGCCCCCTGCCCGCTCAGCGGGCGCCCGTCGCGCATCAGCCGCTCGATCGCGGCCTCTTCGCGGAACGTGCGACGCGCGACCTCGGAGCGCAGGAGCGCCGGCGCGTGCGCGAGGCGGCCGGCGAGGCGTCCCCATGGAGACGGCAGCTCGACGCGAAGCCGGTGGACGGCACGCTGCGGGAGCCGCGCGAGACGCGTTGGAACGGAAGCGGATGCGGATGCGGCGGTCATGCCCGGAGGCGCGCGGCGACCGTTCGGGGAGCGTGGTCCCGCAACGCGCCGCCGCACGGTAGCAGCGCTGTGCGCCGATTACGTCGCTCTCTTCGGGGCGCGTTCGGCCGCTTACCGCGCCGCGAGCGCCGCGTCGAGCTCGGCGGCGTAGCGGTCCCAGCCCCAACGCGCCTCGACCTCGGCGCGCCCGGCGCGCCCGAGGCGCTCTCGGAGCGCACCGTCCGTCAGGAGGCGCTCCAGCGCCTGCGCCATCGCGTCCGCGGCGCGCGGCACGAGGAGCCCGGTCTGGCCCGGCAGCACCGACTCGCGCAGCCCGCCCTCGTCTACGGCGACGACCGGTCGCGCGCACGCCATCGCCTCCAGCGGCACCAGGCCGAACGGCTCGCGGATCTGCGCGCAGGCGACGACCGTCGCACGCTGCACGAGCGCGACGAGCTCGGCAAACGGAATGCCGGTGCGCAGGTCGAGCGTCACGCCGGCTCGCGCCGCCGCGGCTCGCAGCGCGGAGCCGTTGGCGCCGCGATCGCCGACGATCGCGAGCGGCGGGCGGGCGCGGGAGGGGATCAGTCCGACCGCCTCGATCACGAGCTCGTGACCCTTGAGCGGGTGGAGCGCACCCACCGAGAGGACGTACGGGTGCTCGGGGTCTGTCGCGGCCGTCTGCACAGGGTGAAAGGCGGCCGAGTCGACCCCGAGGCGGATCACCGCTGAGTCGATGCCGTAGCAGCGGCGCAGCTCCGCCTGGGTGAAGGCCGAGTGCGTCACGACGCGGGGCGCGCGCAGCGCCGCACGCCGGTCGATCCACTTGCGCAGGTGCTCGATCGGGTTGGCTCCCGCGCGCGTGAGGCGCAGCTTCCAGTCGTCTCCGGCGAACACGAGCGCGCGATCCTCGTAGGCCGAGCGCATTGGCTCGGGGGCGTAGTAGACGGACGGCGTGGCGAGGTGGCGCAGCAGCGACGGCGTCTGCGTGAGCCGGCTCGGCAGCACGAACGCGGCGTCGTGCCCGGCCGCGTCGATCGTCGCCGCGACCCGCCGCCCGGCGGCCTCCGCGCGCAGCAGGCCGAGCGCGGCGCCGACGCCCTCGAACGGGCCGGGGACGTCGACCTGCACGACGCGCGCCCGCGGCGCGAGGCTCGCGAACGCGTGCACGGCGGGATCGGGCGTGTAGACCGTCACGCGCTCGGCGGCGGTGCGACGGGTCCACTCGGCCAGCACGCGCAGCGCGCCGCCCGTCGGCAGGTGGTGGTAGGCCGCGACGTCCACGCGCCGGATCCTGCCAGACGGCCGCGCGTCAGCGGCGATCCCCGACGCGCAGGCGCAGGCTCTCGGCGAAGCCGATCGCGGCGGTCGCCGGGCGTTCGTGCCGCGGCAGCCCGCGCGCGGCCCGCCAGCCGCTCAGGCGGCCGCGCGCGGCCGCCAGGTCGCGCGAGAGGACGAGGTCGCCGGCGGCGACGATCGTCTCGGTGAGCAGCGCGCGCGGGGCCATCCGCGTGCGCAGGACGCCGTAGCGCCGCAGCGTGTAGCCCCGAGCGAACCCGCCGCGCTCGCGCTGCCACGCTGAACCCTTGCCGGCGGTCGCGCCGCCCACGTGCGTTCCGCGCGCCGCGCGCACGCCGACGCTGCGCCAGCCGGCGGCAGCCAGGCGCAGCGCGAGGTCGAGCTCTTCGCCGTACATGAAGATCCGCTCGTCGAGTCCGCCGGCCGCCTCGAAGGCGCCGCGCCGGTAGGCGGCGGCGGCCCCGTACGGGCCGATCGGCGGCGGGAGCCGCTCGACGTACTCGAGCGCCTCCAGCGGTGCGCCGTGCAGTCGCACGAAGCCGGCGAGCGTCGGGTCGGCGGCGATCCCGAACGCGTCGATGCGCGTCCCGTCGGCGCTGAGCAGCAGCGGGGACGCTGACGCGACGCGCTCGTCGTCGAACGCGCCGGCCAGCCGCGCGAGGCAGTCGGGGGCGAGATCGACGTCGTTGTTGAGCACGACGAGCAGCTCGCCCGAGCCGTGCTCGACGCCGCGGTTGACCGCCGTGGCGAACCCGAGATTCGCTTCCATCGCGATCACGTCGACGTGCGGGAAGCCTTCGGCGAGGCGGGCGCGCGTGTCGTCGGGCGAGTCGTTGTCGACGACGACGACGCGGTGCGGTGCGGTCTGCGCCGCGAGATGGCGCAGGCACCGCTGCGTATGCTCCCAGCCCCCGTAGACGGGGATCACGACGTCGATCGACGCGGCTGCCATCGCCCGAAGTGTCGCCGATCGCGCGGCCGCTATCGAGGTCACGCGTCGCCCGCGTTCCCTACGCTCTCGGCCATGGCATCCCCCAAGCGCGCGCTCATCACCGGCATCACCGGCCAGGACGGCTCCTACCTCGCGGAGCTGCTGCTCGACGAGGGCTACGAGGTGCACGGGATGGTGCGGCGGGCCTCGACGGAGAAGTTCGACCGCATCGAGCACCTGCGCGACCGCATCACGCTGCACCAGGGCGACCTGCTCGACCAGCGCTCGCTCGGCGACACGCTGCGCGCCGCGCGGCCGGACGAGGTCTACAACCTCGCGGCGATGTCGTTCGTCGCGCTCTCGTGGGTCCAGCCGACGTTGACGGCCGACTTCACCGGCGTCGGCGTGACGCGCATGCTCGAGGCGCTGCGCGAGGTCTGCCCGCAGGCGCGCTTCTACCAAGCGTCCAGCTCCGAGATGTTCGGCAAGGTGCGCGAAGTGCCGCAGAACGAGCAGACGCCGCTCTACCCGCGCTCGCCCTACGGCGTCGCAAAGGTCTACGGCCACTTCATCACGATTAATTATCGCGAGTCATATAACTTGCATGCCACCAGTGGCATCTTGTTCAACCACGAGAGCGAGCGGCGGGGCCTGGAGTTCGTGACGCGCAAGATCACGTGGCATGCGGCGGCGATCAAGCACGGGCTGCGCGAGAAGCTGGCGCTCGGGAACCTCGACGCCAAGCGCGACTGGGGCTACGCGAAGGACTACGTCAGAGCGATGTGGTTGATGCTCCAGCAGGACGAGCCGGAGGACTTCGTGATCGCGACCGGCGAGACGCACACCGTGCGGGACTGCGTCCGGATCGCCTTCGACGAGGCCGGCCTCGGCGACTGGGAGCGCTTTGTCGAGATCGACCCGCAGTTCCTGCGCCCCGCCGAGGTCGACCTGCTGATCGGCGACCCGACGAAGGCGAAGGAGAGACTCGGCTGGGTGCCGGAGACGAGCTTCGAGGAGCTGATCCGCCTGATGACGCGGGCGGACCTGGAGCTGCTCCGGCCGTAGCTGCCCGCGGGCCGCGCCGCTCAGGCGAGCGCGCGCTCGTAGACCGCGGTCGTCTCTCGCGCGCAACGCTCCCACGAGAACCGCGCCGCGCGTGCGAGGCCGGCGGCGCGCAGGCGCTCGCGCAGCGCCGCGTCGCCGAGCAGACGCTCGATCGCGATGCGGATCGCGGCCGGGTCGGCGGGGTCGAACAGCAGCGCGGCGTCGCCGGCGACCTCGGGCAGCGAGGCGCGGTCCGAGCAGGCGCTCGGCACGCCGCGGGCGAGCGCCTCAAGTACCGGCAGGCCGAAACCCTCGTAGTAGGACGCGAGCACGTGCGCCGCGGCGATCCGCCACAGTCCCTCGACGTCGGCGGCCGGCAGCCAGCCCGGGAAGCGCACGTCGTCGGCGACGCCGGCCTCCTGCGCGCGCGCCCGCAGCGCCGGCTCGTGCTCGGTCGCGTAGCCGGGCACGACGAGCAGGGGACGGCGCTCCACGGGAATCTCGGCGAGCGCGTCGATCAGCCCCTCGACGTTCTTGTGCGGGCGCTTGGCGGCGAGGCTGAGCAGGACGGGACGCTCGCCGAGGCGCAGGCGCGCGCGCAGCTCCGGCTCCGGCGTCGCCGGGGCGGCGGGGTCCGGCGGGGTGGCGGCCGAGTGGACGACGTCGACCCGCTCGGCGGGAAAGCCGATCAGCCGCGTGACGTCGTCCTTCGTCGCCTGCGAGACGGCGATCACGCGGCGCGAGGCCTTCACCGCCGCCGGGACGAGCACGCGCATGCCGAGCGCGCGCACGCCGAAGTGGGCCTCCGGCACGACGGCGTAGTGGAGGTCGTGGACCGTCGTCACCCGCGGCGGGCCGCCGGCGAGCCGGACTGGGCCGGTGCTCGCGAGGCTGTGCACGAGGTCGGCGCCGGCCGCGCGCGCCAGCCGCGGCACGTGGCGCTGCTCGCCCCACACCCACTGCCGACGGTCGCGAGCGTCGACCGGCGCGGTGACGGCGCGCACGGCGCCGCCGGCGCTCCACGGCGCGTCGCGCTCGGCGGCGGCGACGCGGTTGACGATCGCGATCGGCTCGACCGCGTCGAGCGCGGCCAGCCGCGGCAGCAGCTCGCGCGCGTAGACCTCCATCCCGCCCGTCTCGCCGGGGACGAGGAAGACGAGGTTCAGCGCGACGCGCACCCGAGCCGCTCCAGGTCGGCCTCGACCAGCTCGCCGACGAGCTGCTCGAAGGAGACGCGCGGCCGCCATCCGAGCACGTCGCGCGCACGCGCGGGGTCGCCGACCGGCGGCCAGCGCTCGGGCTCGCGCACGAGCGCGGGATCGACCTGGACGCGGTCGCGCCCGTCCGGCAGCAGCCGCTCGACGCCGGCCGCCGCGAACGCCGCGTCGACCAGCTCGCCGACGGTGTGGCCGACGCCCGACGCGAGGACGTAGTCGGCGGGCTCGCCGTGGCGCAGCGCGAGCACCATCCCGTCGACGATGTCGCGCGCGTGCGACCAGTCGCGCACCGCGCGCAGGTCCCCGAGCGTGAGCGTCTCGGCGCGCCCGGCCGCGATCGCCGCCACGCCGGCGCTGACCTTGCGCGGCAGGAAGCGCTCGGGCCGCCGCGGCGACTCGTGGTTGTAGGTGATCGCGGAGACGAGGAAGCGGCCGTGGTGGGCGCGCAGCGTCCCGACGAGCCCGTGCGCGGCGAGCTTCGCCACGCCGTAGGGCGAGCGAGGCCGCGTCGGCGCGGTCTCCGACTGCGGCGAGACGCCGGCGTCGCCGAACACCTCGCTCGAGGTCGCGACGAGCACGCGCGGGCGCTGGCCCGCGGCGGCGAGCAGCGTCGCGGTGCCGCCGGCGATCGCCGCCATCGCCTCGCTCGCGTCCTCCCACGAGTCGGGCACGAACGTCGGGGCGGCGAGATGGTAGACCTCGTCCGGCTCCGCCTCCGCCACGGCGGCGCGGATCGACCCGGGCTCGAGCAGGTCCATGCGCAGCAGCGGCACGCGGCCGGCGAGCGCGTCGAGCCCGGCGCGCTCGAATGCGCCCTCCGGCGTCCGGTCCGTGCCGATCACCTCGTCGCCGCCGGCGAGCAGCCGCTCGGTGAGGTAGCCGCCGTCCTGCCCGGTCACGCCGGTGATCAGGACGCGACGGCGGCTCACGCGGTGACCGCCTGTCGTCCGTACGCCGCCAGGACCGTCTCCAGCGAGTGCTCCAGCGAGAGCCGCTCGGCGTTGCGGCCGAACCAGGCGGCCGTGCGCGAACGGAGGTCGGGGCCGCCGTCGCGCACGCGCAGGATCGCCTCCGCCAACGCGGCGGGCGAGGCGTCGCGTGCGACGAAGCCGTTCTCGCCCTCGTCCACCAGCTCGGTCGCCGCGTTGTCCTCGCCGGTGACGACGACGCACGGCGTGCCGCACGCCGCCGCCTCGACGACCACGAGCCCGTAGCCCTCGCGCGCGGACGGGAGCACCATGCACAGCGCCGTGCGCAGCGCCTCCTCCACCTCGGCATGCGCGACGAAGCCGGGCGCGTCGACGACATCGCCGAGGCCGAGCCGCTCGATCTCGGCGAGCACGCGCGGACGCTCCGGCCCGTCCCCGTACAGCTCGGCGCGCAGCTCCGACGCCGCCGCGCGCGCCCGCGCGAGCGCCGGCAGCAGCGCCGGCACGCGCTTCTCGGGGATGTGCCGGCCGGCGAACACGACGACCGGCCGCGCCGGCGCGGGCACGGGCGGGTCCAGCGAGCCGACGTACTCGCCGGTGAGGACGGTCGGCTCCCCGCGCAGCCCCTCGCCGCGCAGCCGCGCCGCGTGCAGCCGCGAGAAGCAGAACGCGCGCTGCGGCACGCGCGCGCACAGTCGCTGCACCAGCGCGCCGACGGCGCCGCCGACGCGGCCGAGGTACGCGCGCCAGTAGGCGGCCGACCACACCTCGTGCCAGTCGACGACGATCGCGTAGCGGTGCAGCGGCTTGGCGAGCGCGGCGGCGAGCAGCGAGAAGTACGGGAACGACGCCGTATGGACCGCGTCGTACCGCCTGCCGCGCAGCAGGAGGTGCCACAGCACGCCGAGTCCGAACACGAGCGGCGGCAGGATCCGCCGCCGCCCGCTCGCGTCGCTCACGTACAGCGCCATCCGCGGGCCGACCGCGCGCACGTCCACGCCGGCGACGCCGGGGTCCGCGCCGCGATCCCACTGGCGCAGCGTGAGGTAGGTGACCTCGTGCCCGTCGGCCGCCAGGCGCTCGCCGAGGTTGCGATACCAGCGCTCGGCGCCGCCGACCGTGTGGGGGAAGAGGCAGTCGTAGACGAGGCAGATCCGCACGCGCGCGGAAGGTTCGCACAGCGACCCGCCGGCGTCGTCGCAGCCGATCCGAGGCCCCGGTGTATTAGCATCGCGACCGCGAAAGCGCGCGACTTTCCCCTCTGGCGCGCGTTGCGGAGGCAGCGGGGCGAACCAGCGCTCCGTCCCCCTGGCATGAGCACGAGCGAGAACACGATCACGGCTCCGCCCGCGGAGACCGTCGCGGACCGCCCGCTGGTGTCGGTCGTGATCCCCTGCCTCAACGAGGCGGAGAACATCGAAGCGTGCGTCACGCAGGCGCGCGCGGCGCTCGAGCGCAACGGCATCCTCGGCGAGGTGGTCGTCGCCGACAACGCCTCCGAGGACGACAGCCCGCGGCTTGCGGAAGCGGCCGGCGCGCGGGTCGTGCACGAGCCGCGCCGCGGCTACGGCAGCGCTTACCTGGCCGGCTTCGCCGCCGCGCGCGGCGAGTACATCGTGATGGGCGACGCCGACCTCACCTACGACTTCGACGAGATACCGAGATTCCTCGCCGAGCTCAAGGACGGCGCCGACATGGTGATCGGCGACCGCATGCAGAACATCCATCCGGGCGCGATGCCGTGGCTGCATCGCTATGTCGGCAATCCGCTGCTGTCCGGGTTCCTCAACCTGCTGTTCAGAACCGGCGTCAGCGACGCGCACTGCGGCATGCGCGCGCTGCGCGCCGACACGTTGCCGCGGCTCGACCTGCGCACGACAGGGATGGAGTTCGCCTCCGAGATGGTGATCCGCGCGGCGAAGGAGGACCTGGACATCCGCCAGTTCCCGATCGAGTACCACCCGCGCGGCGGCGAGTCGAAGCTCTCCAGCTTCCGCGACGGCTGGCGGCACCTGCGGTTCCTGCTCGTCCACTCGCCGAACCATCTGTTCATCCTGCCCGGCGCGGTGATGGCGCTGGTCGGCGCGCTCGTCGCGGCGCTCGTGCTCGCGCACGTGAACGTGCTCGGCCGCCAGTGGGATCTGCACGCGCTGATGGCCGGCGCCCTGCTGATGGTCGTCGGCACGCAGGTCGTCGCGCTCGGACTGTGCGCGCACGCGTACGGCACGTACTTCATGAACGAGCGCGACCCGTGGTTCGACCGCATGCGCGCCCGGTACAGACTCGAGCACGGCCTGCTGCTCGGCGGCGGGATCGTGCTCGCCGGGCTCGCGATCGGCGTCGGGATCGCAATCGACTGGATCAGCCGCGGCTTCGGCTCGCTCGGCCAGGAGCGCCTCGCGATCCTCGCGCTCGCGCTCGTGATCGTGGGCATCCAAATCTTCTTCTCGTCGTTCCTGCTGAGCATCCTCGGGCTGCGCCGCCGCGGCGGTTGACGTGCGCGTCCGCATCGTGCTCGCCGTTGCGCTCACGCTCGTGGGCATCGCCGTCGTGGTCGCGCTCTCGCAGGGCGCGCGGCGCCTGGCGGGCACGAGCTTCGTCGTGCAGCGGGCGTTCGTCGTGGCGCTGCCTCCGCACGGGACAGCCTGCCAGCCGGGCACGTACGTGGCGGACGACAGCGCCGCGGCACAGGTGCTGGTCGGCACCTACGGGCGGCCGCGGCCCGCGTTGACGGTGACGTTCAGCGACCCGGGCGGCGGCCTCGTCGCACGCGGCCGTCTGCCGGGCGGCGCGCGACAGGGGCTCGTGACGGTGCCCTTCGCGCACGTCGTGCACGGGAGCCGGGCCGCGACGACGGCGTGCGTGCACAGCGACGGCCCCGAGCGGCTCGCGCTCGGCGGCGACGTCGCGACCCCGGCGGGGGCGGCGCGCATCGACGGCCGAGCCACCGGCGGCGTCGTCGGCTTCGGCTACCTGCGGCCGGGACGCGAGTCGTGGTGGTCGCTGATGCCGGTCGTGGCGCAGCGCTTCGGCCTCGGCAAGGCGAGCCGCTTCGGGACCTGGACGCTGCCCGTGCTGGCGCTCGTGCTGCTGGGGCTGTGGGTCGCCGCGGCGCGGCTGCTGCTGCGGGAGACCGAGTCGTGATCGGCCGCCTGCGCGCCGGCGTGCTTCGGATTCCGCGGGCCGGGCGCGCGTGCGCGCTGATCGCGCTCGTCAACGCGGCCGTGTGGTCGGTCGTGGTGCCGCCGTTCCAGGTGCCCGACGAGATCAGCCACTTCGGCTACGCGCAGTACCTGGCCGAGACCGGCAAGCCTCCCCCGCAGGCGCCGAACGCGCCGCAGTACTCCGACGAGGAGCAGCTTGCGCTCCAACGGCTGCACTTCTTCACCGTCGTGGGGCGGGCCGACCAGCGCCCGATCTGGACGACTCCGGACGACCGCGGGTTGCGCGCCGCGCTGGCGACGCACCCGAGCCCGCGCGGCGCCGGCGGCCTCAGCTCGGCGACGAACCAGCCGCCGCTCTACTACGCGATCGCTGCGATCCCGTATTGGCTCACGCCATCGCAGGACATCCTCGACCGGCTCGCGGTCATGCGCCTGCTGTCGGCGCTGCTTGCCGCCGGGACGGTGCTGTGCGTCTTCCTGTTCCTGCGCGAGCTGCTGCCGGCGACCCCGTGGGCATGGGCCGCCGGTGCGCTCGCCGTCGCCTTCCAGCCGACCTTCATGTTCATCGCGGCCGGTGTGCACGGAGACAACCTGCTCTACCTCGCGTGCGCGGCGACGCTGCTGCTGCTCGCGCGCGCGTTCCGGCGCGGCTTGACGGCGCGGCGCGGCGCGGCGCTCGGGGTCGCGATCGCCGCGGGCATCCTCGCGAAGCTGACGTTCCTCGCCTTCCTGCCGGGGATCGCGCTGGCGCTGTTGCTGCTCGCGCTGCCGGCCGGGCGCAACCGCGCGATGCGGCTGCGCGCCGCCGCGCTGACGGCGGCGATCGTCGCCGTCCCGGTCGGGCTGTACGCGCTGCTGAACGTCACGGCGTGGCATCGCGGGGGCGCGACCGCGGGCGGCGTGACGAGCGGGACGGTCTCGAACGGCGCCGTCGGAGTGAGAGAGCGTCTGGTCCACATCTGGCAGGAGCTGCTGCCGCGGCTGCCGTTCATGCACGACGCGCTTCCCGGCTATGCGCCGTGGACCGTGTGGTTCCATGGCTTCATCGGCCATTTCGGCTGGCTGGACTACGGCTTTCCGGCGTGGGTGTACGACCTCGCAGGGGCGATCTTCCTGCTCGTGGCGGCGCTCGCGTGCGTCGGCGTCGCGAGCGCGCTGCGCGCGCGCGGCTGGGCCGAGCTCGCCTGGCGTCGGCCGTTCGCGCTCGTGCTGGCGGCGCTCGCCGCCGGTCTGGTCTTCGTCATCGGCTGGCAGGGGGCGGCGTACAGGCACGACACCGGCTACGTCTTCGAGCAGGCTCGCTACCTGCTGCCGCTGCTGTGCCTCTACGGGCTGCTCGTCGCGCTCGCGGCGCGCGGCGCCGGGCGGCGCTGGGGACCGGCCGTCGGTGCGGCGCTCGTCGTGCTGGCGATGGCGCACGGCCTGTTCGCCGAGCTGCTGACGGTCTCGCGGTACTACGGCTGACGGTCAGCCTTGGGCGACGCCGGGCGCGAGCAGCGCCTCGCGCTCGCGCAACGCGTGGCGCAGCCCCGCCTCGACCTCGTCGGTCGCAACGTCCCACGTGTGCGCGGCGACGAACTCGATCCCGCTGCGCGAGCGGCGCTCCCACTCCTCCCGATCGTCGAGCAGGCGCGCCATCGCGTCGGCCAGCGCCACCGGCTCGAGCGGCGCGAGCGCGAGCGGGCCGTCGGCGCCGAAGATCGACTCGGCGCTCACGCCCGCCAGCTCGACGCACGGCAGCCCGCACGCGAGCATCTCCTTCGGCATCAGCGAGAAGTTCGTCAGCGACAGGCAGAGGCCGACGGTCGCCTCGCCGTAGAGCGCGGCGAGCTGCGGCGCGCTGAGCACGTCGCAGTGCTCGTAGGGAAACGCGGTGGCGGGTGGCTGGTCGGTCCCGAACAGCACGATGCGCGTGTCGGGACGGCGGCGGTGCAGCTCGGCGAGCGCCAGCAGGCCCACCGGCACCGCGCGGCGGTCGGTCGAGTGGCGCGCGTAGTAGACGACCGTGTCGCGCCGCCGCGCGATGCGCGAGTCGGGCGCGTAGATCGCATGGTCGACCCCGAGCTGGAAGGCGTCGGCGGAGGCGCCGTAGCGCTCGACCAGCAGGTCGCGCAGCCATGGACTAGCGGCGATGCAGTGCATCCCGTGGCGGTAGGTGTCCTCGGCGAGGCGGGACTCGGTCGACGTCGGGAAGAACTCCGGCTCGTGGTCGTTGACGATGTAGGCGCGCGCGCGGCAGCCGTCGAGCAGCAGCGACGGGTGGACCGTCTGCCAGCCGGTCGCCATGACCACGTCGGCGCCGTGCCAGTCGTCGAAGCCCTTGTAGACCGGTCCGTCGAACGGCGCGAACCATTCGTTGATCTCCTCGCGCAGCACCGCCGGCCAGCGGTTGCCCGTCTCGCCGTACAGGTCGCTGATCCACACGCTGCACACGTGCCCGCGACGCTCGAGCCGCGAGAGCAGTTGGAAGAGCGTGTTGTGGCCGCCGCTGCCGCGGCGCCACGGCGGGACCACGAGCGCGAGCCGCAGCCGCTCGTGCGCGGCCATCCCGGGGACGGGGTCGAGCAGCGGCGCCGGCCCGTCGCGCAGCACCCGCGCCGCCTCGGCGTAGTCCTCCGCGGCGCGCCGGGGCGGGATTGCGGCGCCGCGCGGAGCCGTAGGTGCGCTCGCTCCGTTCGCGTCCGCTGCCGTCGCGCCGCCGTCGCCGCGCCCTTCGAGCGAGAGGCGCTCGCGCACGCTGGCCGGCAGCTTCTCGGCGCGCGAGCCGAGCGCGGAGAAGACGCGCCGGCCGCCGTGGTGCACCGTCGCGCGCGCGGCCCAGCGGGCGCGCGTCCCGGCCGCGATGCCCTGCTCGCGCATCCAGCGCAGGTCCGCCGCCGTCTCGGCGCGCACGGTGCGCAGCGCGGTGAGCGGGTGGAACGCCTCGACGTGCCCGGCCGTCGCGCGCAGGCCGCGGTACTCGTCGAAGTAGCGCCGCATGAACTCGAGCGCGCCGTAGTCGTGCGCGTGCAGCACGGCCATGCCGGGGTGGTAGGCCTTCAGCCAGCCGGCGGCGAGCAGGTCGCGCCCGAACGCCTGGTCCTCGCTGTAGGGCACGTCGCGAAAGCGGATCTGCTCCCAGCAGTCGCGCCGGTAAGCGGCGTTGACGTTCGAGAGGAACGGCTCGTCGCCCGGACCCTGGAGCGACGGCCCGCCGTCGGTCCCCGCGAAGCCGGCGAAGTGGCGCTCGAGCTCGCGCGCGATCATCGGGCTGGTGTCGGGACGCGGCAGGTGCGGCCCGAAGACAGCGCCGACGCGCTCGTCGAGCGCGAAGCCGGCGCGGATCGCCTCCAGCCAGCCTGGCTGCGGCGTCGCGTCCTGCGTCAGGAAGCAGATCAGCTCGCCGCTCGTGCGCTCCGCGGCGAGGTTGCGCGTGCGGCCGTGGCCGTACTCGTGCGGCGGGATCTCGAGCAGCGTCACGCCGGGCGCCGCGCGCGCGATCTCCAGCGAGCGGTCGCTCGAGCCCGAGTCGATCACGAGCACCTCGTCGGCGCTCTCGCGCGCGAGCGCGTCGAGCAGCTCGGCGAGGTAGCGCTCCCCGTCCTTGACGGGGATCACGACGGAGACGCGGCTCACGAGCCGCGCAGGAGCTTGCGCTTGACCTTCTTCACGCCGCGCACCACCCACCGAAGCCCGCGCACGGCCGCGCGGAACTGCGCCGCCCCCGGCTTGCGCATCAGCGCGTTGAGATCGAGGTGCCAGCGGTCGAGCCAGTAGGTGCGCTCCTGCGCCGCGGCGACGATCCGCTCGGTGCGCGCCGCCTGCTCGACCAGCTCCGCCTCGAGCGCCGCGACGCGCGCGCGCAGCCGCTCGATCTCGGCATGCTGGTCGGTCTCGGAGGACACCGCCGTCACAGGTGCTCCGCGATTCGGGGGGCCTCGCGGTTGAAGAACCACAGCCCGAGGGCGAACATCGCCGCGATGATAGCCAGCGGGATCAGCAGCCGGGCGGCGCCGCCGGCGGCGGTGGCGGCCGTCGGCGCGCCGGCGTCGACGAATGCGTGGCCGTACTGCGTGAGCAGCGTGGCGATCGGGTTGAGCGTCACCACGACGTGCTCCGCGCCCTTGTAGTGGCCGGCGACGTAGATGATCGGCGAGCCGTAGAAGAGCGCCTGCACGGTGACCTCCCAGATCGGCTGGATGTCGCGGAAGCGCACGTACAGCGAGGACAGCAGCATGCCCACGCCGACCGCGAGCGTCGCGAGCAGCACCACGAGCGGGATCAGTTGGAGCCAGCTCCAGCGGACGGGCACGCCCGAGATGAGCGCGAACGCCAGCACGGCGACGAAGTTGGTGCCGAGGTTGAACAGCGCCGTCAGCGCGACCGAGAGCGGGACGACGAGGCGCGGGAAGCGCATCTTGCGCAGCAGGCCCTCGCGCGCGAGCAGGCACTGCACGCAGCCGGAGGTCGTCTCGACGAAGAAGGTCCACAGGACGATCGAGCCGAGCAGGTAGACGGGGTAGTGCTCGATGCCGCCCTTGAATCCGAGCGCGCGCGTGAAGACGACATACAGCACGCCGAAGAACAGCAGCGGCCGCATGAGCGACCAGAAGTAGCCGAGCACCGAGCCGAAGTAGCGCAGCTTGAACTCGGTCACGGCGAGCGTCACCGTGAGGTTCCAGAAGCGCCGCAGGTCGTCGCCGAAGGCGGACGGGCCGTAGCGCCGGTGGTCGGGGGGGGCGACGACGCTCACGCGGGCGTCACCTCGAAGCTGTGCGGCAGGTTGGTCACGCCGCCGGTGTAGAAGCCGCCGTGCACGATCAGTTGCGCCATGTCCGCGCGCAGGTCGAGCGCGTCGGCGCCGAGGCCGGGACGCGCGATCGACGGCGTCACCGTGTACGTGCTCGCGACCATCCAGTTCTGGAACTCGAGCCGCACGACCACCGTCTCGCCCGCGGCGAACGAACCGGTCGGCCCGTGCACGAGGTCGGTCGTGGCGGCGAAGATCGTCGCGCCGACGTCATTGCGCAGCGTGAACCCGAAGACCGGGTCCTCGATCGGCTCGTCGAATCTCGCCTCCATGCAGACGCGGCAGACCCCGCCGTGCGCCATCTCGACGATCCGCTCGCCGTCGGCGTTCTCGAACCACGCGTCGGCGATCTCGGCGGCGCGATCGCCGAAGCGCTCCTCGGCGCCCTCGCCGGGCTCGGCGAGCTGGTGGACGGTGCGGCCGAAGTTGAGCTCGTTGTAACGACGGGCGATCGCGGCCGGCTCGCCGATGTCCACCATCCTGCCCTTCTCGATCAGCATCGCCCGGTCGCAGAAGCGCTCGACGGCGCTCATGTCGTGCGTCACGAAGAGGATCGTGCGGCCCTCGTCCTTGAGCCGGTGGAACTCGGCGAAGCACTTCTGCTGGAAGGAGACGTCGCCGACCGCGAGCACCTCGTCGATCAGCAGCACCTCGGCGTCGACCTGGATCGCGACCGAGAAGGCGAGGCGGACGGTCATGCCCGACGAGTAGTTCTTGAGCTTGAGGTCGAGGAAGTCCTCCAGCTCCGCGAACGCGATGATCTCGTCGAAGCGCGCGCGCGCCTGCTGGCGCGTGAGCCCGAGCATGATCGCGTTGATCATCACGTTGTCGCGCGCGGTCAGGTCCATGTTGAAGCCGACGCCGAGCTCGATGAACGGCGACAGGCGGCCGTTGACGTGCAGGTCGCCCGCGTCGATGTCGTAGATCCCGGCGAGGCATTTCAGCAGCGTGCTCTTGCCGCTGCCGTTGCGCCCGACGATCCCGAAGAACTCGCCCTCCGCGACGTCGAAGGTGACGTCGCCGACCGCTTGCAGCACGTCGTAGGTGTTCGAGCGGAACGGGTGCAGGACCCGCTCCTTGAGCGTGTGGTACTGCTGGTGCGGAAGTCTGAACGCCTTGTGGACGTTGTGGACTGCGACGGCGGACGGGGCATCGGACGGCGGTGCCGTGGGCGGCGCCGGCGGGTGCGGTGCGGTGCTCGTCAAAGCCCGCCGAACGCTAGCAATCGAGGGTGCCAGAGACCGCCGCGCCGGCTCTGCCGCGGCCGAACGTGCGCACGTCCACGAGCAGGTCGCCGACCAGCCGCGGATAGACCCGCGACGCGCGGAAGTACTCCGCCTTCATGCGACCGCGAATGCGCATGCGACGGTAGGCGTCCGGATGGCGCCGGATGTTGAACAGCGCTCGACTCAGCTCCTCCGGCACCGTCACCTCGACGAAGTCGATCGACGGCTCGAGGCCGTGCGTCGGGCTCAGCCGCTCGCTGATGAGCAGGTTCCCGGCCGCGAGGATCGTCGCGCAGCGGTTCTCGAACGTCGGGTAGTCCTCGTTGTGGACGTTGATGCCGATGTCGCTCTCCTCGAGCAGCCGCGAGAGCAGCTCGTCGCCGGCGCCGTGCGCCACGTGGATCACGTCGAACGCATGCTTGGCGGGGGTGAGGAACAGCTCGCGGTGCTCGGTCGAGCGGCCGACGAACAGCGCGCGCGCGGTGTGTGCGTCGGCGGGCACGGGGGCGTAGTAGTCGTCCGCCACCGGGAGCGGCAGCGAGCGCCATACCGGCATCACCTGCTCGACGGTCTCGACCATCAGCGGATCGAACGAGACGAGGCGGTCGAAGTTGCCGGGATCGAGCATCTCCAGGTATCCGCGGCGACGCACCAGATCCTCGTGGGAACCGGACGCGCCGCGCGGGAGCGGCTCGGTGAGATAGCCGAGCGTGATCGCGGAGAGCTCCGCGAACGCTCCCGCCGGGATGATCTCGGGCCGGAAGGCGATCACGACGTCGGGCGCCGCGGTCTGGAGCTGGGCGAGCATCGGGCCGGCGTCGAAGCCGGCGCGGTAGTCGACGAAGGTCGGCTCGATGCCGCCGCACGGCGCCGACAGGGCGCACGCGCGGAAGTACGTCTCCTGGCCCACGAACGCGAGCTTGAGCGGGCGCCGGGCCGAGAACGTCGGGTAGCCCGGATCGCGATCGGGCGTCGTGGACGGCCCCTGCGCGACGGCTTGGATGTCGAGTCCGGTGACGTTCAAGTCGGTCGCCCGCTGTACGCGACGGCAGCGTCGAGAACCTATCATTCGCCCCCTGCTGACCGGCGACGGCCCCCCCATGTCCTTCTGGCAGGAGCGCGTCGACTCCGACACCGACCCCCAGGTGCTGCTGGAGCACATCGCGCGCTACCGGCTCGCCGTGCCGCTGATGCGCGCGGCCGGCGCGTGGATCGACATCGGCTGCGGCAGCGGCCTCCCCGCCGAAGCTGCGCTCGCCGGCCAGGAACCGCCGTCGCGCGTCCTGCTCGTCGACCGCGACGTCGACGCGCTGCGCGCCGCCGAGCGGCGGTTCGCCCACGCCGGCGTCGAGCGGGCGGTCGTCGACCTTGGGGATGAAAACGACCTGGCGCGGCTCGGCGAGCGCGTGAGGGCGCTGGTCGGGGAGCGGGCGGCGTGCGCGACCTGCTTCGAGGTCGTGGAGCATCTCGACGACTTCGCCCCGCTCGTCAGCATGCTGACCGCGCTCGTCGCCGAGGTCTCGTTGACCGTCGTCCTGAGCGTGCCGAACGACGCCTTCTGGGCGCTCCACAACCCGCACCACCGCACGATGTGGGGCGGCGACGCCTTCGAGGAGTTCCGCAGTCTCCTCCCCGACGACGCGACCGTCGTCCACCAGCTCGCGGTCCACGGGAGCGTCCTGGAGCCGCTCGTCGAGACGCCGCCGCACACGCACGCAGCGGAGTTGCGGGTGCGCGCAGACGCGGTCCCGACGCACTACCTGGTCGCGTTCGGCGCGCACCACGCGAGCGTCGAGCCGGTCGTCGGCGTCGAGCAGCTCGACCTCCAGGAGCGGCGGGCCTGGGAGTGGCAGCGGGAGGCCGACCTCGCCTGGATGCGTGCGCGCGATCGTCAGCAGCAGAAGGACATCGCGTGGTTCCGGCAGCGCGAGGAGGATCTCGAGTACGAGGTCGCCCAGTTGCGCGAGCAGATCGGGCGAGCCCGCGCGGCAGAGCCGTCGGAAGAGCGATGAGAGTCTGCTTCGTCCTGCAGGACCTCACCCTCTCGGGCGGGGTCGGGGTGGTCGTCGAGCACGCCTACCACCTCGCCGAGGAGCACGGCTTCGACGTCACGCTCGCGGTCGTCGAGCACCACCATGGCCGCTGGAGCTACCCTCGCATCGACGGCGTCCACGTCGTGACGCTCGAGGAGGCGATCGCGTCGAGCTTCGACGTCGCCGTCGCGACGTGGTGGCGCACCGCGTATCGGATCTTCGAGGTCCCGGCGAAGCGGTACGCGTACTTCGTGCAGAGCATGGAGGACCGCTTCTACCGCGACGACGAGGTCGACCGCGTCCAGGCCGCGGTCACGCACGATCTGCCGCTGGCGTTCATCACCGAGGCGCGCTGGATCGCCGAGACGCTCGGCGAGCTGCGCCCCGACGCGCCGTGCCACTACGTGCGCAACGGCGTGGCGAAGGATGTGTTCGCCTCCCCGGAGGAGGTGGAGCCGCGGACGACCGGGCCGCTGCGGATCCTCGTCGAGGGCCACCCGGAGCTGTGGCTCAAGGCCGTGCCCGAGGCGCTCGCGGCCACGACGCTGATGTGCGAGCCGCGCGAGGTGACGCTCGTCAGCGGGATACGCCACGAGGCGCGGATCGACGACGCCGCGGTAGACCGCGTGATCGGCCCGCTGTCCGCGCACGAGATGGCCGGGGCGTACGCCGAGTCCGACGTCGTGCTGAAGCTCTCGCGCGTGGAGGGCATGTTCGGCCCGCCGCTCGAGGGCTTCCACATGGGCGCGACGTGCGTGGTCTCGCCGGTCACGGGGCACGACGAGTACGTCGTCCACGGCTGGAACGGCGTCGTCACGGCTTGGGACGACCCGAAGGGAACGGCGCGCTGGCTCGACGTGCTCGCGCGCGACCGCCACCTGCTGCATCGGCTTCGCTGGAACGCGCGCAAGACCGCGGAGAGCTGGCCCTCGTGGTCGCAGGCGAGCGCGTTCATGGCGGCCGCGCTGCGCGACATCGCCGCCGGCCCGGCGCCCGAGCCGCGGGGCGGCGCGCATCAGATGGTCGGCGACGTGCTGGCCGCCAGCGAACGCCTGCGCAACGAGCGCATCATGCTCGAGCATCTCGTGCGCGAGCGCGACCGACGCGCGCTGCGGGAGCTGGAGCAGGCAGAGCTGCGCTACGTCGCGCTGACGCAGACGCGCGCCTATCGCGTCGGCGTGCTGCTGCGCGAGCGGATCTGGAAGCACCCGTTCGTACGCGCGCTCACACTGCCGCTCCGCGTCGCGCGGCGGCTGGCTCGTCGCGGCTGACGAGCTCGGCGGCCCCCTGCTCGCGCGCAGGCTGCGGGCGCCGCCCACCGCCGACGCGGCGGCCGAGCGCCTCGGTGCCGACGGCGGCCGGTACCGTCAGCAGCAGCGCCGGCGGCAGCGCGTAGCGCGCCTCGTACGAGATCGTCATCACCGGCAGCGCGAGCAGCGCGAGCGCCACGAGGCCGTACAGCAGCGCGCCGCGGCGGGAACGACCGCGCGCCAGCGGCACGGCCGCCGCGGCGAGCAGCAGCAGGCCGAGCAGCGTACGCCCGTCAAGCGCGAAGGTCGCGGCATAGAGTTGCAGGAGGTGCTGGGCGTGCACCACGGACGGCACGACGGTGCCGAACGACGCGTGGCTCGCCTGAGCCGCCACGCTCTGCTCGGCGATGGGGTCACGGCGGTCGAGCGCGATCGTGTCGTAGCCGCCGCCGAAGGCGGGGCGGGCGCTTCCGAAGCGGTCGTCGAAGTATCGGACGAAATCGCGCAGCACGACGTGCGCGTAGGCGGTCGGCTCGCCCAGGATTGCCGCGCGGCCGAAGCGGGCGAGCATGGAGCCGCCCGTCGGTGGTCCCCCGAACGCTCTCCGCGCCGGCGAGGCGGGGTCGAAGATGTAATAGGACGGTCCCGGACGCTGGCCCGGCGGCGTCGTCTCGCACAGCATGCGCGTCCCGGCCGGCGGCGTGAAGCGCGTGCAGTCGGCGAACGAGGCGGACCGTGCGTAGGTGTACCAGCCGCTCCAGTCGGTGAGTCCGGCCTGGCCGTTCGGGGTCAGCCCCACTCCGAGCAGGTAAAGGCCGAGCACGGCTGCGGCGCCGGCCGTCGCGGCGCCTGAGCGCAGCACCCGCCGCCACACGCCATCGCCCGTCGCGAGCAGCGGGGCGACCATGGTGGCCGCGATCACCACGACGCCGATCGAGCGCGTGCACATCGCGGCGCCCGCGATAACGCCGGCGGCCGACGGCGCCGCCAGGCCGTCGCGACCGGCGCGGGGCAGGCTCGCGAGTAGCGCGCCGGCCGCCAAGGCGGTGAACAGCGGCTCGGTCAGGACGGCGTGCTCGACATACAGCTCCTCGCTCGTCAGCAGGGCGGCTGCGGCGACGACACCGGTCGCGACCCAGCCGCAGCCGAGGCGCCGCGCGGCCGCCGCGAGCAGGGCCGCCGCGAGCACGCCGAGCGCGTGCTCGGCCAGGACGAGCAGCGGCAGGCTGCCGATCCAGCCGAACGGGACGACGAACAGGTTGAGCCCGCTTGGCTGACGCGTATCGTGGAACGGCGCGATGGTCAGGTACGAAATCGTGTCGGGGTTCTGAAGCGCGGCCGGCGTGTAGACGGCCATCAGCGCGAGGCGGAGCGCGATCCCGACCGCGAACAGCCCGAACAGCCAGCGTGGGATCCCGCCGACCGCCATGCGCAGCCCACCGTGCCGCGGCCCCTTGCCCGCCATCGGCCGGACGCTAACGGCTTGATCCGCAAAATGGCGCAGTAGCTATGCGCCGGGCGGGACGGCGCCGCGCTCGGCCATGCGAGCGCGCCAGAACGGCAGGCCCCGCGCCTCCGGCGCCACGTGGTAAGTGCCCACGACGCGCTCCACGAAGTCGAGGCGCACGCCGGCCTCGGCCATGCGGCGCGCGAGGTTCCAGTCGCCGGGCTCGCCGGCGAGGTACGCGTTCGCGTCGTAGAGGAAGTCGACCAGGCCCGCGTGGTAGATGGCCGCCTGAAAGCCGAAGTCGCCCATTCGCGGCGGCCAGGTGCCGAACCACGTCTCGCCTTCGTCGGCGACCTGTGCGCGCAACTGGCCGTAGACGAGCTCGGCGCGCGTCTCCTGGGCGCGCGCGAGCAGCACTTCGAGGTGGTCGCCGGTCCACTCGTCGTCCTGGTCGATCGGTGCGATCCACAGCCCGCGCGCGAGTCCGGCGCCCTCGTTGAACGGATGCGTGCCGGCGACCTGCCAGCGCATGCCGTCGTCAGCCGGATAGGGACCGTTGCGCGGGCGCTGCACGCACCGGATGCGAGCGTCGCGGAGCGTCGCGATCCGGGCCGCCGTCTCGGGCTCGGGACCGTCGCAGACGACGATCGCCTCCCAGTGGCGGTAGGTCTGCGCGCGCACGCTGCTCAGCGCGCGGTCGAACAGCGTCTCGCCGCCGCGGTACGCGCCGATCCGTACGGTCACCAGCGGATCCGGGTCGTAGGCGCGCTCCCACGCCGGATCCCGGCGACGCTCGAGCAGCCGCGTCGTCATCGCGGGCGTACGCTCGTAGGCGCGCTGGACAAGCTGACGCAGCTCGCCGAGCTGCCGCTCGACGGCCTCGAGCCGCGCGTCGAGGCGCTCGATCGCCGATGCGTCCGGCGGCTGCGGGAGCGCCGCCGCCTCGGCGACGGCGCGGTTAGGCTTGCGGCCGATGCGCACGGTCGTCTACGGCTCCCGTCCCGACGGTCACGCGCGCGTGGTCGTGGAGCTGCTCGGGACGATGGACGGCGTCGAGCTCGTCGGCCTGGTCGACGACGTCCCGGAGAACGCCGCACGACGGATCGGGGCGCTCGCCGTCATCGGCACGCGAGCGGACCTGCCCAGGCTGGCGCGCGAGGGCGTGGAGGCCGCCGTGCTCGGGTTCGGCGCCGCGCGGGGGCGCGCCGCTGTGCTCGCGGCGATCGAGAGCGCCGGCATGGCCCTGCCCGCGCTCGTGCACCCGAGCGCCCATGTCTCGGCCAGCGCGTCGCTCGCGGCGGGCTGCCAGCTCATGACGCGGGTGGTGGTCGGGTCCGGGGCGCGCGTCGGCCGGGGCGTGCTCATCAACAGCGGGGCGATCGTCGAGCACGACGTTCAGCTCGGCGACGCCGCCGTGATCGACCCCGGCGCGGTCGTGACCGGGCGCGCGGTCGTCGGCTCCGGGACCGAGGTCGGGTCGGGCGCGGTCGTGCTGCCGGACGTGCGCATCGGCGAAGGCGCCACGGTCGGGGCCGGCGCCGTCGTGACGCGCGACGTGGCGCCGTGGACGACGGTCGTGGGCGTGCCTGCCCGTGCGATCGGCGGCGGCGCGCATCACGCTTGAGGGGCGATCGACGGAACGCGGTCGGCGGCGTCCATGACGGCGGCGATCCGCGAGAGCTGGTCTTCGTCGAGGTCGTTCGCCATCGGCAGGCACAGCAGGCGCTCGGAGAGCGCTTCCGTGCACCCCAGGCCGCCGCTCGACTTCGCCGCGTCGCGGAAGGCGGGCATGCGATGGAGCGGCAGGTAGTAGCTGCGCGTCTCCACATGGCCCTCAGCGCGCCGCGCCACCGCTGTGCGGGCGTCGCGGTCCGCGAACGCGACCGGGACGAACTGCCAGGTGGAGCGCTCGCATTCCTCCTGCCAGGCGAGCGTGCGGCCCGCCGCCTCGCGCAGCGTCTGGGCAGCCGTTCGGCGTGCTGCGAGCACGCGGTCGTAGTCGTCGAGCACGGCCAGGCCGACGGCCGCGTGCAGCTCGCTCATCTTGCCGTTGAGGCCGAGCGCGACCTGCGCGCGCCGATCGGGACCGAGGCCGAAGTTGATCGCCCGTTCGACCTGCTCGCACAGCTCCGGGGAGCGCGTGAAGACCGCGCCGCCCTCGCCGATCGCGAACGGCTTGGTCGCGTGGAACGAGACGACCTCGACATCGCCCTGGCGGCCGATCGGGACGTCGTCGGCGGCGACGGCGCCGAATGCGGCGGCCGAGTCGACGATGAGCGGCACCGCGGCGCGGCGGCACGCCTCCTCCCAGCGGCGGCGCGTCCGCGGCGGAGGCGGCGTCCCGAACGCGGAGACCGCGAGCACGCAGGCGACCCGGTCGCGGCGCTCGTCGAGCTCCTGTTCGAGCTGCTCGGGATCGAGGTGCCAGTGGTGGGCGTCGACGTCGAGCAGGCGGGGCGTCAGGCCGGCCCAGCGGGCGGCCTGCGCGGTCGCGGGGAAGGTGAAGGAGGGCAGCAGCGCCTCGCGTGCGTCCGATCGCTCCGGCGTCATCGCCAGGACGGCCGCGACCGCGGCCATCAAGCCGACGGTGCCGCTCGCGACCGGCACGCACCATGCCTCGGTGCGCGCCGCGAGCCGGTCGCGCAGAAGCTGCCAGCAGGGGCCGCCGTTCGAGAGCCAGCGCGCATCCCGCGACGCGCCCAGATAGCGCTCGATCTGAGCTGCCGACGGCAGCTCAGGTCGCTGGAAGCGGAGAGGGGAGGACGGATCTGCGGACATCCGGGGGAGGACCGTCTGCGGGGTGATCCTAGCGACTCGCGCGCCCCCCACGGCCGCGCATCGATGCCGAGTGCGTCATCCTTCACCCCAGTGCGCGCCCGCTTTCCCGTCACCCCCCGGCGCTACCTGACGATCGCCTACGTCGCGCTCGGTGCGCTGACGGTGATCGTGCTGACCGGCGCGGCGGTCCGGCTGACGGACTCGGGCCTTGGCTGCCCAGACTGGCCGCGCTGCTACGGCAAGGTGGTGCCGCCGCTGTCCTACCACTCGGTGATCGAGTTCGGGAATCGCGCCTTCTCGGCGCTGATCGGGCTCGTCGTCGTCGGCGCGTGGATCGCGTCGTTCCTGCGCACGCCGCGGCGGCGCGACCTGATCGTGCTCTCGACGCTGCTGCCGCTCGGCGTCGTCGCGCAGGCGGTGCTGGGCGGCTTCACGGTCCGCCACGACCTCGCGCCCGGCTACGTGATGGGCCATTTCGGGCTCTCGATGGTGATCCTGATCGCGGCCGTCGCGTTGGTATTCCGCGCGCGCGTGCTGGATCCGGCCGAGCCGCGGCCGCTCTCCCGCGACCGCCTGACCGTCTGGCTGGTGCGCTTCCTCGCCGTGCTCGGCGGCGTCGTGATCTTCGTCGGCACGGCGGCGACGGCCGCGGGACCGCACGCGGGCGGCAGCAGAGGCCAGTTGATTCACCGCCTGCACTTCCGGGGCGTCCACACGCTTCTGTGGGTGATCCACCGCCACGCGACGCTCGCCGCGCTGCTCGGCATCGGCGTGATCGCCGCCTGGTTCCTCGTCAAGCGCCGCGGCGAGAACCGCGAGCTCGGCGACGCGCTGACGGTCGCCGGGATCCTGATGGCCGCGCAGGGCCTCGTCGGCAGCGTCCAGTACGAGCTGGCGCTGCCGGCCGACATGGTGTGGGTCCACGTCACGCTCGCGACGGTCACGTGGGTGGCGCTGCTGTGGTGCGTCGGCGCCGCCGGCCGGCTCACGCCGCGCGGCGCGCCGGCGCCGAGCCCGGCGCGCGATGCCGAGGCACCGCCGGGCGCCGATCGGCAACCGCTCGAAGCGCTCGCGCCGCGCTGAGGGGCCGCGCCGTCGCGCCCCTTAAGCTGACCGGCATGCCGTCCCCCGCCGGCCGAGCTCGCCTGTCGGCGCCGCCGATCGCGCTCGCGTGCGCGCTGCTGGCGCTTGCCGTAGCCGCGCCCGCGCCGGTCGAGGCTGTCGCGTCCGGGCCGATCGCGCACATCGCCGCCGGGCCGATCGCGCACATCGCATCCGGCAGCGGCGCCGGCACCCCAGCGAACGCAACCCCGGCGCAGACGACGGCGCTGATCGCCTTCCTGCCGGCCGACCCCAACCCCCCGCCCCCAGGCGTGCAGCAACCGAGCGTCCCCGACCTGATCGCCGGCCACCCCGAGCTCGCGCTGGGAATGCTGAGCGCGACGCAGTCCGGCTACAGCCCGCAGCAGTCGCTGCTCGACATGACCGCCGGAACGCGCACCTCGCGCGGCACCTACCACCCGCAGAATCCGCCCGACATGAGCCTGCTGCCGCTCGGCGCCGGCGATCCCGTCCACCCGCCCGGCTCCGGCCTGATCGTCAACTGGCTCGCGGCGCTCTCGCGCGCGCGGACCGCGCCGGCGGACATCCGCCCCGGCCTGCTCGCGAGCGAGACCCCCGGCGGCGCGGGCTACGCGGGCATCGACGGCCAGACGAACCTCGAGGCGGTGCCTGCCGCGACACAGGCGGGCGTCGTGGACGAGGTCTCGCTCGGCGGCGGCGACAGCGTCGCCGCCCGCGCCGACGCGCTGCTCGCCAGACGCCGCCTCGTCGTCGCACTGCTGCCGCCCGGCTACGCGGGCGACCGCCAGCTCGACCAACTGATCGCAGCGCGCCGCACCGGCGAGCTGCTGATCGCGATCGAGGACCCGCCGCAGGCGACCGGCCCGCAGCTCCTGTTCGCGGGGATCGCGGGCATGCGCACGGCGAGCGCCGGCCTCACGTCCGAGACGACGCACATCGACGGCGTCGCCGCCGCGATCGACCTGCTGCCGACGATCCTGCGCCATTTCGGGCAGCGCGTGCCGGCGGCCGTGCGCGGCCAGCCGATCTTCACCGCCGGCGCGCGCGACGCGCAGGCGCTCCAGCAACTCGACAACCGCTTGAGCGTGATCGGCTCGCGCCGCATCCCGGCGCTCGAGACCCTCCTGCTCACCTGGCTCGGCGTCGTGCTGCTCGGCGGCGTCCTGCGCGACCGCGTCGGCGTGCGCTTCGGCATGCGCATCGGCGGCCTCGCGCTCGTGTGGCTGCCGTCGCTGCTGCTGCTGAGCGGCGCGCTGATGCCGAGTCAGCAGGCCGAGCTGTTCCTGATCGCCGGCGGCTCGTTCCTGCTCGCGCTGGCGACCGACCGGCTCGTCCCGTGGCCGCGCGGCCCGGCCGTGCCCGCGCTCGTCGCGCTGCTCGCCTACGCGGTCGATCTCGCCAACCACTCCTACCTCATCATCCGCTCGCTGCTGGGGCCGAGCCCGCGCTCGGGCTCGCGCTTCTACGGCCTCGGCAACGAGCTGGAGATCGCGCTGACGATCGTGCTGCTGCTCGCGGTCGCGACGCTGCTGCGCGCGCGCGGCCGCTCGCGCCGCAACGCGCTCGCGTTCGCGCTCGCGGGGATCGCGCTGGCCGCGATCGTCGGCTCGGGTCGGCTCGGGGCGGACGTCGGCGGGATCTTCACGATCGCCGGCGGTGCCGCGGTCGCGGCCCTGATGCTGCTGCCCGGCGGGATCACGAAGCGCGCGGTCGCGGTCGCGATCCTGGCGCCGGCCGCCGGTCTCGCCGCGCTCGCCGCGCTCGACCTCGCGACCGGCGGCAACGGCCACTTCACCCGCACCGTCCTGCACGGGAGCGTGTCCGACCAGATCAACACGTTCGAGCGCCGCTACGAAGTCGCCTGGTCGATCATGCGCAGCGGCTACGGTCCGCTGCTGACGATCCTCTGCGGCCTTGCCGTCGCCTACGCGATCGTCCACCGCGACCGCGTCTACGCCGCGATCCGCGGCGACGCGGTCTGGCGCGCCACGCTCGGCGGTGGCCTCGCCGCCTCGATCTCCGGCTCGCTGTTCAACGACTCCGGCCCCCAGCTCTTCTTCATCGGCGTCGTCGCGCTCACGTTCGTGACCGCGTACCTGCGGAGCCCGCCGCAGGCCGTCCTGGCAGCGCCGACCGAGGGCATCGAGGGGGAGGACGCCGAGTGGCCGGAGCCCTGGGCATGGGACACTGACGCTGATCGGGCGGGTGGCGGTGAGGATGCACGTCCGGCCGCCGGAAGGCGGACGGGCGCGCCTGGGTGGGCGGGTTCGGATCTGACAGGACCCGCCCGCAGCAGCGCCGGGACCGAAGCGCAGTGAGCCCGCCCGCGCTCGCCTTCCTCGGCATCGCCGTCAGCAGCAGCCTCGGCTACCTGCTCCCGGCCCTCGTCGGCCTGGAGTCGATGGGCATCCCGTCCCCCGGCGAGACGGCGCTCGTGCTCGCCGCGGTGCTCGCGAGCCAGGGGAAGCTCCAGATCGAGCTGGTGATCGCGATCGCCGCCGTCTCCGCGATCGTCGGCGACAACATCGGCTACTGGATCGGCCGCAAGGCGGGCCGGCGCGTGCTGACCGCGCCGCGCGGGCCGTTCCACCGCCGCCGCGTCGCGCTGATCGCCTACGGCGACCGCTTCTTCGCGCGCCACGGCGCGAAGGCCGTCTTCCTCGGCCGCTGGATGGCGCTCGTGCGCGTCACCGCGGCGTGGATGGCCGGCATGAACCACATGCGCTTCCGCACCTTCTTCCTCTGGAACGCGCTCGGCGGGATCTCGTGGGCCTGCGGGATCGGGCTCGTCGCCTACTTCGCCGGCGACGCGGCGGTGCACGCGATCGAGCGCGTCGGGGTCGGCGCCGCGATCGCGGTCGGCGTCCTGCTCGTCGGCGCGTTCGTGTGGGTGCAGGTGCGCGAGCGGCGGGAGCTGCGGGCGGAGGAGCAGCAGCAGAGGTCACAGCCGTAGCTTCTCGCTACACTCGTAGGCGATGGCTACGCATGTGCCGCAGCGCGACCTGCGCAACAGTCCCGGCGAGGTTCTCGCGCGCGTCGAGCGCGGGGAGGAGCTGACGATCACCGTGCGTGGGCGTCCCGTCGCCGACCTCATCCCGACGCGGGAGCGGCAGGCCGGGCCGGTGACGAGCTGGGAGCGCTTCGCGACCGGCCTCCACGGGCTGCTCGCAACCGACGATCGGTTCGAGGCCGACGTTCGCGACGCGCTCGTGGGCGATGCCGACGATCCGTTCGAGCGATGGCGGTAGGCGCCGCGCTGCTCGACACCTCCGTCGTGATCGCGCTCGCCCGCGGTGAGCTGAACGCGTCCGACGTGCGGGAGCCGCCCGAGACGGTCGTCGTCTCGGCGGTGACGGTGGCAGGGCTGCACCATGGCGTGCTCGTGGCCTCTCCGGCCGTCCTCGCACAGCGGCTCCACACGCTGCGGTTCGTGGAGGAGACCTGTGAGGTGCTGCCGGTGGACACGCGCGTCGCGGTCCACTACGGGCGCATCGCCGCCGACGCCCGCCGCCTGCTCGGTCGCCGAATCGCGCTCGGCGACGGCTTGATCGCCGCGACCGCCGCGGCGCACGGCCTACCCCTCTACACCCGCGACGGCGACCTCGACGGCATTCCCGGCGTGCGGTCTGTCCGGATTTAGAGGACCGCTCCGGCTCGCGACACTACGCAACCGCCGGCGCGGGGTCGGCGATTCCCGCCCGTGCGAAGGCCGCGCGCGCCCAGGCAGCGGCGCCGAGCGCCACGAGGCCGCCGAGCGCGAGCGCCGCGCGCGGGCCGGCGGCGCCGGCGATCCAGCCCATCAGCGGGCCGCCGATCGGCGTCGAGCCGAGGAACACGACCGAGTAGAGCGCCATCACGCGCCCGCGCATGTGCGGCACGACCGCGAGCTGGAGGAACGAGTTCACGCTCGCCGCGAACACGACCGACGCGGCGCCGACCGGCACGAGCGCGAGCGCCGCGACGACCACGTTGGGCGCGCTCGCCGCCGCCAGCACGAGCGTGCCGAACACGGCCGCGGCGCCCGCGAGCAGCGCCGGGCTCACGCGCGAGCGCGCGCCGTTCGCGATCGCGCCGACGATCGCGCCGAGCCCCATCGCGGTCGTGAGCGCCGCGTAGGCGCCGGCGCCGCCGTGGAAGCCGAAGGTGGCGAGCAGCGGCAGCAGCACCTGGAAGTTGAACGTGAAGGTGCCGACGAGCGCCATCAGCGCGAGCGGGATCCACAGCGTCGGCGTCGCGCGCACGTAGCGCAGGCCGCCGCGCACCTGTCCCGGCTCGCGCGCGGCCGGCGGGACGCGCCGCAGCGCCGCCGTGTCCATCCCGCGCAGCGCGAGGATCATCGCCGCGAACGAGGCCGCGTTGAGGGCGAAGCACGGCTCGACGCCGGCCGTCGCGATCACGACGCCGGCGAGCGCCGGCCCGATCGTGCGCGCGCCGTTGATCAGCGCGCTGCCGAGGCTGACCGCGTTGACGAGCCGCTCCGGCCCGACGAGCTCGACGAGGAACGCCTGCCGCGCCGGGTTGTCGACCGCGTTGACGGCGCCGCGCGCGAAGATCAGCAGGTAGAGCATCCACAGCGCGATCGCGTGGGTGACGGTGAGCGCCAGCAGCGCGAGCGCCGGGATCGCCATCGCCGTCTGCGTCGCGATCAGCAGCTTGCGCTTGTCGAAGCGGTCGGCGATCAGGCCGCCCCACGCGCCGCCGAGCAGCATCGGCGTGAACTGGAGCGCCGCGCCGACGCCGACCGCGACGCCGCTGTGCGTGAGCGAGAGCACGAGCCACGTCTCGGCGACGACCTGCATCCACGTGCCGCTGAGCGAGACGAGCTGGCCGAAGAAGTAGCGGCGGTAGTTGGGGACCGAGAACGAGCGCAGCGCGGGGCGCAGCGCGCCGGTCACGACGCGCGCGCGGCCGGTGCGCGGCCGACCTGTCGCGGACTCGCCGGCTCCTCCAGCAGCCGCTCCAGCAGCGCCGCGGCCTCGGCCAGCGTCCGCTGCTCGTCCGGCGTCAGCTCCTGCAGGCGCCGCGCCAGGTACTGATTCTTGCGCGAGCGGATGCGCTTCAACAGCGCTCTTCCGACGGGCGCGATCGCGACGTGCGAGACGCGCCGGTCGTCCGGGTCGCTCGTGCGCGTCACGAGCCCCTGCGCCTCCAGCCGCGCGACCACGCGGGTCGCGGTCGGGCGCCGGATGCGCTCGCAGTCCGCCAGCGCACTCGGCGTCAGCGGCCCCTTGCGCTCGATCGTCGCGAGCGCGGCCATGAGCGTCGGCGAGGCCTCCCCGCCCGTGTCCGACTCCTGCCGCAGCCGCCGCGCGCTGCGCACGATCACCATGCGCAGCCGTGCGGCGAGCTCGGGGTCGGATGGGAAGGAGGTGGCGGAGTGTGATGGCGTCGTCGCTGAGATGGTTAGCGGAGGTAGTTAGCGTTGCTAACCATCATAGCAGCGATCGGGCAGGCCCGACCGGACCCGCCCGCCGAAACGCCCGCGCTTACGACCGCTCAAGCTCCAGCGCGCAGGAGTTGATGCAGTAGCGCATGCCGCCCTGCTCGCGCGGGCCGTCGTCGAAGACGTGGCCGAGGTGGCCGCCGCAGCTCGCGCACAGGACCTCGGTGCGCTCCATGAAAAGGCTGCGGTCGCGCTCCGTGTCGACCGCGTCGTGATCCATCGGCGCGGTGAAGCTCGGCCAGCCCGTGCCGGACTCGAACTTCGTCCCCGCGTCGAACAGCGGCGCGCCGCAGCCGGCGCAGCGGTAGGTGCCCGGCGCTCTCTCGTCCGCGTACTCGCCGGTGAAGGGGCGCTCGGTCGCTCGCTCGCGCAGCACCGCGTACTGCTCCGGGGTCAGCTCGGCGCGCCACTCGGCCTCGCTCTTCGTCACCTTCGGCTTGGTCGCCATGTGCACCGTCCTTGAGGAAGTTGGGCTCCCTGCGAGCGTAGCGACGCCGCGCGCGCGACCCCTTACGAGCCCATTACCGACTCGGTCAGCGAGACGCGTCGCCGTCATGCGCCGCCTCCCGCATGCGCGCCAGCGCGCTACGCAGGATGCGCGAGACCTGCATCTGGGAGACGCCGATGCGCTCGCCGATCTCGGACTGGGTGAGGTCCTCGGCGAAGCGCAGCCGCAGGATCTCGCGCTCGCGCGGGGTCACCTTCCGCAGCAGCGACTCGAGCAGCGTGCGATCCGCCGCCCGCGCGAGGTCGGCGTCGTCGTCGCCGAGCAGATCGACGAGCGCGGCGCCGCCCTCCTCCTCACTCGTCGCCGGCGCGTCGAGCGACAGCGCGCGCTGCGCGCCGGCGACCTCGAGCGCCTCGAGCACGTCCTCGAGCGAGAGCCCGGTCGCCTGCGCGAGCTCGGCCGGTGTCGGCGGCCGTTCGCCGCGGTGCTCGGCGATCGCGCGTCTGACCCGCAGCGACGCCTCCTTGAGGTCGCGCGGGACGTGGATCGCCCAGCCGCGGTCGCGGAAGTGGCGCTTGAGCTCGCCGAGGATCGTCGGGACGGCGAAGGTCGTGAAGGCGATCCCGCGCGAGGGGTCGAAGCGGTCGACGGCGTTGACGAGCCCCAGCGACGCGACCTGGAAGAGGTCCTCGAGCGGTTCCCCGCTGTCGCTGTAGCGCAGCGCCAGATGGCGCGCGAGGCCGAGGTGGCGCTCGACCATCGCGTCGCGCTCGGCGCGGGAGCGTCTCGGCAGGCGCGCGTCGCGAGGATAGACTGCTGGCTCTGGATACCCCCGCTCGTACTCGCTGCGTACGTCCTCGTCAGCCACTCCTGGCTACCTCCCGGCGTCTGTCGCTTGGAGCGCCGGGGGTCTGGGGCGCCGCTCTCGCACCGGCGCTCGAGCGCGCCGGCACGCCTCCGATCGTAGCGTGCGGCGCCGCGTCTGCGCAGGGTGCGCGCCAGAGGTGCGCATGACCGCGGAGGGACTGCGCGTGCTCGTCGCGGATGAGGACGCGCGTGCGCTCGACCAGCTCGCCCATCTGCTGCATCAGCTCGGCCACAGCGTGAGCGCCTACGCAGTCGAAGTCTCCGAGGTGCCCGAGAAGGTCGCCGGCGACGATCCCGACGTCTCGATCGTCGTGCTGCACCGCGACGACGACCATGCGCTCGCGCTGATCGAGGAGATCTGCGCCTACGCGACCGGCCCGGTGATCGCCCTCACCCTGGACGAGGACCCGGACTTCATCGCGCGCGCGGCCGATCGCGGCATCGCCTCGCAGGCGAGGCCCGACGCGCCGGACGCGGTGCAGAGCGCGATCGAGGTCGCGCTGCGCCGCCACGCCGAGATCGCCCGGCTGGAGACGAAGGTCGACCAGCTCGAGGGCGCGCTCGCGCGCCGCGCGACGATCGAGCGCGCGAAGGGCATCCTGATGGAGCGCCACGGCGTCGACGAGCAGATCGCCTTCGAGCGCCTGCGCACCCGCGCTCGCACGGAACGCCGCCGCGTCGTCGAGATCGCGCAGGCGGTCGCCGACGGGCAACTCGAACTGCCGTAGCGCGGCCGCCGGACGGCCGCGCTCGCCGTCAGCGGATCAGCCGCAGCCGGTGTTGTTGCCGCAGCTCGAGCAGGTGTAGCAGGAGCCGGTTCGCTGCATCATGCCGCCGCACTGGCTGCACGCCGGGCCGAGGTCGAGGCCGGCCATCTTCGCCGGGACGACGGGCGGCGTGTCGGTCAGCGCCGCGGTCGGCGCGACGTTCGCGCCGCTGCCGCTGCCGCTGCCGCCGCCGTCGCCCGTCGCGCCGGCGCTCGGCGCCGCCGCGGACGCGGACGGGCCGGCGGTGTCGCCGCCGAGCGACATCGCGGTCTCCTGCGCCATCTTCCGCGCGCGCACGGCCGGGGTCATGATGCCCAACTCCTCCTGGATGTCTTCGTCGAGGAAGCGCGAGGCGAGCCAGCGCATGATGTAGTCGGGCAGCGACTTCGCGAACGGGATCTCCGTGTTCATCGTCATGCCCTCGGGCTCGAAGCGCATGTAGCTGAACTTGCGCACGAGCGTCTCGAGCGGCACCCCGTACTGGAGCGCGATCGAGATCGCGGTCGCGAACGAGTTCATCATGCCGCGCAGCGTCGAGCCCTCCTTGCCGATGTCGGTCAGGAAAATCTCGCCGACGCTGCCGTCCTCGTAGAGCCCCGCCGTGATGTAGCCCTCGTGGCCGCCGACGGAGAACTTGTGCGTGAGCGACTGGCGCTCGCGCGGCATCTTGCGCCGCGCCGGCGCGGCCCCGGCCTTCGCGAGCGCCTCGGCGACCGCCTTGTCGACGTCCGCCTGCGAGAGCGCGTCGGCGCCCGTCGCGGCGTCGGCGCCCTGCTGCGCGTCGGTGCGCAAGGCCTGCGCCGTCTTCGACCCGTCGCGGTAGATCGCGAGCGCCTTGACGCCCAGCCGCCACGCCTGGATGTAGGCGTCGGCGATGTCCTCGACCGTCGCGCTCTGCGGCAGGTTGACCGTCTTCGAGATCGCGCCCGAGATGAACGGCTGCACGGCGCCCATCATCTTGATGTGGCCCATGTGCGAGATCGCGCGCTCGCCGACCGCCACGTCGAACACCGGCAGGTGCTCGTCGGCGAGCCCCGGCGCGCCGACGATCGTCCCGTGCTCGTTGATGTGGGCCTCGATCTGCTCGACCCGCTGGTCGTCGTAGCCGAGCGTGGCCAGCGCTTGCGGCACCGTGCGGTTGACGATCGTCATCTGGCCGCCGCCGACCAGCTCCTTGAACTTCACGAGCGAGAAGTCCGGCTCGACGCCGGTCGTGTCGCAGTCCATCAGGAACGAGATCGTGCCCGTCGGCGCGAGCACCGTCGCCTGCGCGTTGCGATACCCGTGAACGTCGCCCAGCTCGACGGCCTCGTCCCACGAGCGCCGCGCCGCCGCCAGCAGCTCCGCGTCCTCGCACGTCGCGTCGGGGATCGCGTAGGAGGCGTCGCGGTGCATGCGCATCACGTCGTTGTGCGGCTCGCGGTTCTCCGGGTAGCGCTCGTACGTGCCGACGGCGGCCGCGATCTCAGCCGAGCGCCGGTACGCGCGGCCGGTCATCAGCGCGGTGATCGCCGCCGCCGCGCCGCGACCCGCGTCGGAGTCGTACGGCATGCCGTTGCTCATCAGGAACGCGCCGAGGTTCGCGTAGCCGAGCCCGAGCTGGCGGAACGCGTTCGCGTTCTTCGCGATCCCCTCGGTCGGGTAGCTGGAGGCGCCGACGACGATCTCCTGCGCGAGGAAGACGATGTCGACCGCGTGCTCGTAGGCAGCCACGTCGAAGGTGCCGTCTGCGCGCCGGAACTTCATCAGGTTCAGCGACGCGAGGTTGCAGGCCGAGTCGTCGACGTGCATGTACTCGCTGCACGGGTTCGACGCGTTGATGCGGCCGCTGTTGGGGCAGGTGTGCCACTGGTTGATCGTCGTGTCGTACTGGACGCCCGGGTCGGCGCAGCGCCACGCCGCCTCGGCGATCTCGCGCATCAGCGCGCGCGCGTCGAGCGGATCGCCGACCGGCTCCCGCGAGATGCGTCCGATCAGCTCCCATCTGCCGCCCGCCTCGACCGCCTGCATGAACTTGTCGGAGACGCGCACCGAGTTGTTCGCGTTCTGATACTGGATCGAGGTGAAGCCCTCGCCGTCGATCGACATGTCGAAGCCGGCGTTGCGCAGCGCGAGGGCCTTGTCCTCCTCCTTGGCCTTGCACCAGATGAACTCCTGGATGTCGGGGTGGTCGACGTCCAGGACGACCATCTTCGCCGCGCGGCGCGTCTTGCCGCCCGACTTGATCGTGCCGGCCCACGCGTCGGCGCCGCGCATGAAGGAGACGGGGCCGGAGGCCGTGCCGCCCTTCGCGAGCTGCTCCATCGAGCCGCGGATGTTCGAGAGGTTGATGCCGGAGCCGGAGCCGCCGCGGAAGATCATCCCCTCCTTCGTGTTCCACGCGAGGATCGATTCCATCGAGTCCTCGACCGAGAGGATGAAGCAGGCCGAGCACTGCGGCTGCTCTTCGAAGCCGACGTTGAACCAGACCGGGCTGTTGAACGCCGCGATCTGGTGCAGCAGGATGTGCGTCAGCTCGGCCTCGAACGTGTCGGCGTCCTCGCTCGTCGCGAAGTAGCCGCGCTGGCGGCCCCACTCCGCGATCGTGCCGGCGACGCGGCCGATCATCTGTCTGACGGAGCGCTCGCGCTCGGGCGAGCCGAGCTGGCCGCGGAAGTACTTCTGCGCGACGATGTTCGTCGCGTTCTGGGACCAGCTCCGCGGGAACTCGACGTCGGTCTGCTCGAACGAGACCTTGCCGCCGTGGCCGATCCGCGCGTCTCGCGACTCCCACTCGACGCCGTCGAACGGATGGACGCCGGGCTGCGTGAAGAAGCGGCTCAGACGCAGCGCCTCGCCGCCCGGCGCGTCGATCGTGGTGGGCGTCTGCGAGATAGTCTCCATGCCTGCCTGCTCCTTCGCCTTCCGCTATTTCGGCGCTTTCTGGCGCTCCCGATCACTCCCCGCGCGGGTCGATCAACCTCTCGGGCGAGTCGGACGGAACAGTTCTCCCTGCAAATGAGCGTTAAGCGCGTTGTCGGCACTGCTCAGGGTAGTAGGATCGGCCACCGATGATCGCCCGTAGCCGCATGTCGCTCGGGGCGCTCGCCGCGGCGCTGCTGGTGCTGGCGGCGGCGGTCCCCGTGCGCGCCGACCAGGCCTACGACAGAGTCGCGGCCGCGTACGCCCAGAGCAACAGCCACCTCGATCCGTGCGCGTTCACGACCGCTCAGCTCGAGGCTGCGCTGCGCGGCACGCCGCCGATCTTCCGCAAGACGGTGCCGGCGCTCCAGCGAGCGCTCCAGGACGCGATCACGGCTCGCAAGCGCGGCGAGTGCAAGGGCGTCAGACCGGACGAACGGACGACCGGCGGCGCTGTGCCGGGCACCGTCCCGCGCGTGACGACCACCCCGGCCAAGACGGTCCCCGCGCCTGCGAGCACCGCGCCGACGACGGCGACGGCGCCCGTCACGCCGACGCCGGCGACCACGGCGCCCGCGCCCGCGACCCCCGTGCAGCCGGCGGCGGCGTCGAGCGGCGGCGGGAGCGATCGCACCGGCCTGCTCGTCGCGCTGATCGCGCTCGGCGCGCTGCTGCTGGCGGCGCTCGCGCTGTGGGGGACCGCGCGCAGCCGCGGCTGGGACCCCGTCTGGGTCGCGCGCGCGCGACACGCGTGGGGCGAGGCGGGCTTTCGCACGACGAGCACCTGGGCGGAGTTCACCGACTGGCTGCGGCTCGGGCGCTGAGCGCGGTCCGCCGAGTGCGGTCCCGGCCAGGCCGTCTGGTTTACTCCGCCCGCGATGAAGCTCCTCGTCACCGGCGGCGCCGGCTACATCGGCTCGATCGTCGCGCGGCAACTGCTCGACGCCGGCCACGAGGTCGTCGTGCTCGACAACCTCGAACGGGGCCACCGCGAGGCGGTGCCGGCCGGCGCCCGCCTCGTCGAGGCCGACCTGCGCGACGCGGACGCCACGCGCGCGGCGGTCGCGGAGGGCTTCGACGGCGCGCTGCACTTCGCCGCCTTCGCGCTCGTCGCCGAGTCGGTCGCGCAGCCGGAGCTGTACTACCGCAACAACGTCGTCGGCACGCTCAACCTGCTCGACGCGCTGCGCGCGGCGGACGTGAAGCGGCTCGTCTTCTCGTCCACCTGCGCGGTCTACGGCGAGCCGGAGGTCGTGCCGATGGACGAGGCGACGCCGACGCGGCCGGTCAACGCCTACGGCGCCTCGAAGCTCGCCGTCGACGGGATGATCGGCGACGAGTGCCGCGCCCACGGGCTCGGCGCGGTCAGCCTGCGCTACTTCAACGTCGCCGGCGCGAGCGGCTGCCTCGGCGAGGACCACGAGCCGGAGACGCACCTGATCCCCAACGTCCTGCGCGCGGCGCAGGGCCTCCAGGAGCACGTGCAGGTCTTCGGCACCGACTACCCGACGCCCGACGGGACCGCGATCCGCGACTACATCCACATCGAGGACCTCGCCGGCGCGCACCTGCTCGCGCTCGACGGCGCGCGCGCGGGCGAGCACCGCATCTTCAACCTCGGCAACGGCAACGGCTTCTCCGTGCGCGAGGTGATCGACGCCGCGCGCGCGGTCACCGGCCGCGAGATCCCCGTCAGAGAGGCGCCGCGCCGGCCCGGCGACCCGCCGCAGCTCGTCGCCGCGAGCGGCAGGATCCGCCGCGAGCTCGGCTGGGAGCCGCGCAAGCCCGCGCTCGCCGAGATGGTCGCCGATGCGTGGGCGTTCGCCCAGGCGCGCCCGCGCGGGTACGCCGGCGGGCCGCCCGCCCAGCGCGACTGACCGGCAACCGGCGCACGGCGCTTCCCGTTTCGGTGAGAATCGGCCCCTCTGGGGGAACCGACCGACTGCTCGGGGGAAGGAGCACGGGGTGGCTAGGGCATGGTGGACGGCGCTGATCGCGGTCGCGCTGCTGGCGTTCGGCGTGGCGGGCTGCGGCAGCAGCCAGAGCGGCACGACCGTGAGAAGGATCGCGCTCGTGGCGCCGTACGGGAACAACGAACCGCAGTGGACGTCGAGGGCGCGCGGAGCCGTGGCGGGCTATCCGAGCCAGCTCGAAATCAGCGTCGACACGATCGACGCCTCGAGGACGACCGACATCCGCGGTCTGCTCGAGCAGGCCTCGCACGACCACAACCAGCTCGTGATCGCTCACGACAGCCGCTATGCCGACGTCGCCGAAGCGGTCGCCGCCGACACCAAGGTGCCGGAGCTCGTGTGGGGCGAACGCCCGCACGCGAAGAAGGGGCTCGTCGGCCAGATCACCGTGCAGGACAAGGAGGGCGGCTACATGGTCGGCGTCATCGCCGCCGAAGCCGCGATCACGAGAAGACTCGCGATCATCGTCCTCGCCGAAGGCTCGGACTGGGACACCGCGACGTGGAACCGCATGGCGGGCGGCTACGTCGCCGGCGCGCGCAGCATCGACCCGAGGGAGCAGGTCAGATACGTCGAGGTCGGTCAGAGCGGCCCGACGACGCCGGAAGCGCTGTACGCGCTCACGAACAGACTGCTCAAGGCGGGATCGCAGTACATCCTCGTGCTGGGCGGCAGCGCGACCGTCGGCGCGCTGAGAGCGATCGAAGACTTCAGGGGCGAGAACCAGTACGTCGGCGTGATAGGCGACAGGGCCGAAGTCAACAGAGAAAACATCGTGCTGTCGTCGATCCTCTACGACTTCAAGCCGGCCTTCCGCGAGGCGGTCGTCGACGTGAGACGAGGGAGATTCGGGCAGCGGCCGTACGCGCTGACGCTGGCCAACGGCGGCATCTCGGTGCTCAGCACCGGCCGCACGCCGAGCAACGCGACCCAGGCGGCGGAAGCCGCGAAGACGAAGCTCGAGCAGGGTCAGATCACGGTGCCGGTCACGTCGACCGCCGAAGCGGTGCAGGCGCTGATCGCCCAGAGACCGCAGGGCTGACGCGCGCGCCTACGAGCTGACAGCGCCGCCGCGCGCGGCGCTGTCGGCCGCGCCGCCCGCGCCGACCGGCGCGCTTGCGGCGGCCGCGCCCTCGCGCGCGATCGCCGCGAGCATCTGCGCCTCCATCGCGGGGACCTGTCTGCGGCCCTGGCGGTCGAGCAGCGGCGCGAGCGGCCCGCGCAGCGCGATCAGCGCGCGGATCCAGCCCGGCACCGTCACGTGGCGGGCGCGCCGCTCGACGCCGCTCGCGACCGCCTCGGCGACGTCGGAGAGCGGGTAGGTCCTGCCGATCGGCCCGCTGATCCGCTCGCGCATGCCGGCCATGCCGCTGCGCTCGTCGGCGCCGCGCACCATGTCGGTGTCGATCCAGGAGAAGTAGGCGACGCCGACGTCGACGCCGAGGTGCGCGACCTCCGTGCGCAGGCAGTCGGCGAACGCCTCGACGCCGGCCTTGCTCGCGGAGTAGGCGGACATGAACGGCGCGTGCGCGAGCGCGGCGACGGAGGCGATCTGGAGCACGTAGCCGCGGCGCTCGATCACGTGCGGGAGCGCCGCGCGGACAGTCCGCCAGCTCCCGAGCAGGTTGACCTCGACGACGCGCTCCCAGGCGGCCGGATCGATCGAGCGGACCGAGCCGCCGGTGGCGATGCCGGCATTGGCGATCACGACGTCGATCCCGCCGAAGCGCTCGACCGTCCCCTGCACCGCGGCCTCGAGCGCCGCCGTGTCGGTCACGTCGGCCTCGAACCAGGCGGCGTCGGGGCCGCAGCGGGCGGCGACCTGTGCGAGCTGCTCGGGCTCGAGCCCGACGAGCGCGACCCTCGCGCCGCGCGCCGCGAGCTGCATGGCGGCGGCGGCGCCGATGCCGCGCGCTGCGCCGGTGACGAGAACCACCTGGCCGGAGATGGGGCGCGAGTTGGAGGGCATGCGCTGGACGCTACCCGCCGAGCAGGTCCGCGAGCGCCGCCAGCGCCTGCGCGAGCACGGCCGGCGCGTCGGCGCTCGCGTCGAGCGTGCGGATCCGCTGCGGCTCGGCGGCGGCCAGCGCGTCGTAGGCGGCGGCGATGCGCGCGAAGAAGTCGTCGTGCTCGCGCTCGAGCCGGTCGGGCGCCTCGCCGCGCCCGTCCTGGCGCGCGCGCCCGAGCGCCGGATCGATCCGCAGCAGCAGCGTGCGGTCGGGCGCGAGGCCGCCGGTCGCGAACGCGTTGATCGCGCGCACCGGCTCGATCCCGAGCGCGCGGCCGGCGCCCTGGTAGGCGAGCGAGGAGTCGACGAAGCGGTCGAGCAGGACCCAGCGGCCGGCGTCGAGCGCGGGCGCGAGCGCCTGCTCGACGAGCTGCGCGCGCGCGGCGGCGTAGAGGAGCGCCTCCGCGCGCGGAACCACGTGCAGCTCGGGGTCCTTCACGAGCGTGCGGATCTGCTCGGCGGCGGCGACGCCGCCGGGCTCGCGCAGCAGCGCGGCGTCGATCCCGCGTGTGCGCAGCGCGTCGAGCAGGCCGCGCGCGAGCGTCGTCTTGCCGGCCCCGTCGAGTCCCTCGATCGTGATCAGGCGGCCGCGATCCACCGGGGCGACCCTATACGCTCGCGGCGATGGCCGACCTGCCCGGGACCGAGCAGCATCCGCACGCGCGCGCGACGCTCGGCACCGCGCTCGCCGGGCTGGGCGGGAGAGGTCCTGGCCCCTCCCACGCCTACCTCTTCCACGGGCCGGCCGGCAGCGGCAAGCGCACCGCCGCGCGCGCGTTCGCGGCGGCGCTGCTGGTCGAGGGCGCGACCGACCCGGCCGGCGCGCGCGCGCGCGTCGAGCACGGCACGCACCCGGACCTGACGTGGGTGACGCCGAGCGGCGCGCACGAGATGCTCGTCGGCGACGTCGAGCCGGTGATCTCCGGTGCGGCGATGACGCCGTTCGAGGCGGCGCGGCGCGTGTTCGTGCTCGAGCGCGCCGACACGCTGATCGAGCAGGCGGCGAACAAGCTGCTCAAGACGCTCGAGGAGCCGGCGCCGTTCGTCCACCTGCTGCTGTTGACCGACCGCCTCGGCGAGGTGCTGCCGACGATCCGCTCGCGCTGTCAGCTCGTGCGCTTCGACGCATTGGCGCCCGGCGAGTTGGCGGAGCGGATCGGCCGCCGCGGGATCGCGCCCGAGCAGGCGGCGGCCTGCGCGCGGCTCGCGCTCGGCGACGGCGAGCGCGCGCTGGAGCTGGCGCTCGGCGACGGGCCGGCGCTGCGAGCCGGCGGCGAGACGCTCGCGCGCGCCGCGCTCGCCGGCGAGGTCGCGGCGCGGGCGCCGTGGCGCGGGCTGCTGGACGTGCGCAAGCAGCGCGGGGAGGCGGCCGTGGCGGAGATCAAGGCGCGGCTCGCCGAGGAGCAGGAGCTGGTCCCCAGAAGAGAGCGCAAGCGGCTCGAGAGCGACTACGAGCAGCGCATCCGGCGCGCGAGACGCCGCGTGGAGACCGACGCGCTCGACCTCGGCCTCCAGCTCGCGAGCCTGTGGCTGCGCGACGTCGCGTGCGTCGCGTGGGGGGCGCAGGACCTCGTGCACCACGTCGACCGCGCGAGCGCGCTGGCGCAGGACGCCGCCGGCCGCGACCCGCAGCGGCTGCGCGCCGGCGTCGAGCTGGTGGAGGACACGCGCCGGCGGCTGCGCAGCAACGTCAGCGAGGAGCTGGCGCTGGAGGTCTTGGCCTACCGCCTGGAGGAGCTTGTGACGTCGCCCGGAGATCGTCGCTTTCGATGATCGGCGGGCGAAACATTCCCGCGCAGGCGGGTCTGCGCTTCGTTCGCTACGGACTTCCGGCCGCGATCGCGATCGCCGGCGTCGTCTGTCTTGAGATCGGTGGGACTGCCGCCGGCGCGGGCGTCGTGCTGATCGGCTCGGCGGCGATCGTGCTGTTGATCAACGTCCTGTTCCGCCTGAGCCTCACGAGCAACAGAGAGCGCGAGGCGGAGGAGCGGGCGCGCGAGCGCTTCGAGCGCGAGGGGCGCTGGCCGGACGAGTAGGCCGGCGCGCCAGCCGTCACGCGCTGGTACAAATCATCTCGAAGTGTCACAGCGATCGGTCGAGGACGAGGCGCTGCTCGACGCCGTGCAGGCGTGCGTGCTGGCCGTCGGCGTGCGGCGCACGACGATGACGGACGTGGCGCGGCGCGCGGGCGTCAGCCGCATGACGCTCTACCGCCGCTACGCCGACGTCACCTCGCTGCTCCAGGCGCTGATGACGCGCGAGTTCACGCAGATCATCGACGAGGTCGAGGCGGAGGTCGCCGCGCTGCCGACCGCGCGCGAACGGCTCGTGCGCGCCGCGGTGACCGGCGTCGACCGCCTGACGCGCCACGCGCTGTTCCTGCGCATCGTCGACGTCGACCCGGAGCTGCTGCTGCCGTACATCACGCTGCGCCGCGGCGCGTTCCAGCAGGCGGCCGTCGGGGTGCTGGAGGCGCGGCTGGCCGACGGCGTCGCGGAAGGGTCGGTCGCCGTCGCCGATCCCGCCGTCGCCGCGCGCACGATCGAGCTGGCGCTGCGCGGCTTCGCGTTCCAGACGCTTGCCGCCGGCGCGGCGCGCGAGCGGCAGGAGGAGCTGGCGGAGCTGGGGCGGATGCTTGACGCCTACCTGACGCCGCCGTCGGTTCCGCGCAGGGACGCGCGCGCTCCGCGCCGCCGGGGGGCGGCCCGCAGATGAGCGCTCCGGAGTCGCGGATGCGCTGGTGGGGCTGGGGCGAGGACGGCCATGACGCGCCGCTGTCGCCCGGCGCCCTCGCGCTGCTGGAGGAGCGGATTGGTCCGTTGCCGGCCGGCCGGTGCGAGCCGGTCGCGCTGAGGGACGTGCGGCTGCCGGAGCCGGCGCTTCCCGCCGAGGTGCGTGAGCGGCTCGTCGCTGCGATCGGTGACGAGCATGTGCGCGACGATCGCCTCGCGCGCGTGACGCACGCCGCCGGCCGGGGCTATCACGATCTCGTGCGGCTGCGTGCGGGCGCGCTCGAGGCGGCGCCCGATGCGGTCGTCTACCCGGCGGACGCGGGCGAGGTCGCGACGGTGCTGCGCGCGTGCGCGGAGGAGGGCGTCGCGGTCGTCCCGTTCGGCGGCGGCACGAGCGTCGTCGGCGGCGTCGAGCCGCTGCGGGGCGGCTGTGCGGCGGTCATCGCGCTCGACCTCGCGCGGCTCGACCGCCTGCTCGCGGTCGAGCCGGTCTCGCTCACCGCGACCGTGCAGCCGGGCATGACGGGACCGGCGCTCGAGGCGGCGCTCGCCGAGCACGGCCTGACGCTCGGCCACTTCCCGCAGTCGTTCGAGTACGCGACCGTCGGCGGCTGGGTCGCGACGCGCTCGGCGGGGCAGGCCTCGACCGGCTACGGGCGGATCGACGCGCTCGTGGTCGCGCTGCGCGTCGTCACGCCGAGGGGAGAGCTGGCGACGCGGGCGGTGCCGGCGAGTGCGGCCGGGCCGAGCCTGCGCGAGCTGCTCGTCGGCTCGGAGGGGACGCTCGGCGTGATCGTCGAGGTGACGCTGCGCGTGCGCCCCCGCCCGACCGTCCGCCGCTACGAGGCGTTCTCGCTCCCGTCGTATCCCGCCGGCTGCGACGCCTTCCGCGCGCTCGTGCAGGACGGCGTCGCGCCGGACGTCGCGCGGCTGTCGGACCCGGTCGAGACGCAGGTGTCGTTCGCGCTCTCGGGCGGTCCGGCGCTCGCGACGCGCGCGCTCGGCGGCTACCTGCGTGCGCGCGGTCATGGCGACGGCTGTCTCGCGATCGCGGGCTGGGCGGGGACGAACGAGGCCGCGGTGCGCCGTCGCCGCGCCGCCAGCGCGCGCGTGCTGCGCGCGCACGGCGCGCTCGCGCTCGGCACGCCGGTCGGGCGGGCTTGGGAGCACGGCCGCTTCCACGCGCCCTACCTGCGCGACGAGCTGCTCGCGCACGGGGTGATGGTGGAGACGCTCGAGACGGCGACGACCTGGGACCGGCTGCTGGCCCTGCACGACGCCGTGGCGGCGGCGCTCGACGGCGCGCTGCGCGCGCGCGGCACGCCGCCGATCGTGATGTGCCACGTCTCGCACGTCTACCGCGCGGGCGCGTCCCTGTACTTCACGTTCGTCGCGCGTCAGCAGGCGGGCGAGGAGCTGGCGCAGTGGCACGCCGCGAAGGCGGCCGCGAGCGAGGCGATCCTCGCCGGCGGCGGCACGATCACGCACCACCACGCGGTCGGTCGCGATCACGCTCCGTGGCTGCCCGGCGAGGTCGGAGACCTCGGGATCGAGCTGCTGCGCGGCGCGAAGGCGACGCTCGACCCGGCGGCCGTGATGAACCCGGGCAAGCTGATCGACCCGGCGCCGTTGCCCGGCGCCGGTTCGTAGCCGCTGTCAGCGCAGCGGCTTCGCTTCGATCGCGCCCTGGTGGCAGACCGGACCGAGCCGCCACGGGATCACGAACGAGTGCGCGCCGCCCGGCGGCGCGACGCGCACGCGCGCGGGCGTCGGCTCGCATCGGCCGCTCGCCGGCTCGCCGGGATGGGGGATCGCGCTGAAGCGCAGGTCGGAGCGGGCGCTCGCGCCCGGCGTCAGCACGACGGTGCGCGGACCGCCCGCGACGGCGACGCGGACGACGCGCGTCGGCAGCGGCAGGTTCGTCGCGCCGAGCAGGCGCAGGCCGGGGTAGCCGCGCAGGCTGCACGTCTGGCGCGTGACGTTCGTCAGTACGAGCGTGACAAGGCGCGAGCCGGCCGCGCCCTGCGCGTTGCGCAGCTCGCCGAGCAGCGAGAAGGTGCCGCAGGTAGGCGGGGCGCTCGCGGGCACGGCGGCGGGCAGGACGAGCGCGCCGCCGAGCGCCGCGAGCATGAGCGCGAGCGCGAGCGCGGGAGCGCCGCGTCGGAGCGCTCGAGCGGGGTGGGGGTGAGACATGGGACCCTCCGGGTCTGGCGTGGCGCGCGGTGCGCGCCGATGCGCGGGAGCGTAGCTCGCGCCTCGTCAGCTCGCGAGTACGCCGTGGCTGCGGAGCGCCGTGCGCGCGGCGTCGAGCGCGGCGGCGCGCCGCTCGGGAACGAGGCCGAGGCGCGTGCGGCGGTCGAGCAGGTCCTCGACGGTCAGCGCGAGCTCATGCTCGACCGCGAAGCGGAGCTGGGCGGCGAGATCGCCGTCCGTCCGGTCGGCGCCGGCGAGACGGATGCGATGCGTGACGCAGCGGCCGGCCGGCGCGGCGGCGGGGCGGGCGGCGACGTGGTCGAGCGCGTCCTGCGCCATCCGCCGCGCGGTCGTCAGCTTGCCGCCGACGACGGTGACGACGCCGTCGTGCTCGACGACGGCATGGCGACGCGAGAGGTCCGCGGTCTCGCCGTCCCCCGCGAGCAGCGGTCGCAGCCCGGCGAAGCGGCCGACGACGTCCTCGCGCGTCGGCGTGCGCGCGAGCACGCGCCCGATCGAGCTGAGCAGGAAGGCCTCCTCGTCGGCGCCGACGGTCGGCTCGTCCGGGATCGGCCCGTCGAACGGCGCGTCCGTGATCCCGATCATCACGAGCCCGTCCAGGCGCGGAACGGCGAACACGAAGCGCGAGGACTCGCCCGGGAGCGGCGCGTTGACCGCCGCGCGCGGCTCGCCGACCGCGTCGCCGCGCACGAGCAGGTGCGAGCCCTTGCTCGGGCGCAGCCGCACCGCTCCGCCCGACAGCTCGCCGGCCCACACGCCGGTCGCGTTGACGACGTGGCGTGCGCGCAGCTCGAAGCTCGCGCCGGTGCGGTCCACCCCGAGCGTCTCACGCACCGTCGCCCCGTCCGCCCGCAGCGCCGTCGCCTCCACGTACGTGAGGACGCGGGCGCCATGCGCCGCCGCCGTGCGCGCGACCGCGAGCACGAGCCGCGCGTCGTCCTCGATCTGCGCGTCCCAGTGCAGCAGCGCGCCGCGCAGCCCGCGGTCGCTGAGTCCGGGCGCGAGCCGCCGCGCCTCCTCGGCGCTGACGCGGCGCGCGGATGGGAGCCGCCGCCGGCTCGTCCCGGCCGCCGCGCGCAACGCGTCGCCAAGCCGCAGCCCGACCTCCAGCTTGGCGCCGGCCGCGCGGCTGACCTGCCCGCCGAGCGGGATCACGAATGGCAGCGGGCGGATCAGATGCGGCGCGCTGACGTCCATCAGGATCGCGCGCTCGCGCGCGGACTCCCACGCGACGCCGACGTCGCCGTGCGCGAGGTAGCGCAGCCCGCCGTGCGCGAGCTTCGAGGACCAGCGGCTCGTGCCCTGCGCGAGATCGCCGCGCTCGACGAGCGCGACGCTGAGCCCGCGCGTCGCCGCGTCGAGCGCCGTCCACGCGCCGACGATCCCGCCGCCGACGACGAGCACGTCGACTGCCTCGCCGTCGGCGAGCGCCGCCAGCTCCCGCGCGCGCCGCACCCCGTCGAGCGAGTCCGAGGCGACCGGCCGCGGCACCCTCCCGCCTCGACGACGAAGTGACACCATACGTCAAACTGTAACGCGGCCAGCGACCGCCCGCTCCATCCCGCCGACCTCGGCTACGATTTGCTCCCCGCCGACGTAGCTCAGCTGGTAGAGCACTTCACTCGTAATGAAGGGGTCCCCGGTTCGAGTCCGGGCGTCGGCTCTCGGAAGAAGCCCTGCGGGAGCGGGGCTTCATGTGAGGCAGGCGGAACTGCCCGGCGGACGAGCGGTTCCGGACGCGGTCCGGGATCTCATCCTCGAAGTAGGTGGTGCGCCTGCGAGGCCGTCTACTGCCGACGACGACATCCCGTTCTAGTGTCCTGAGTCGTTGATTCGTTTGCGGTAGTTGGTGGTGGTGTCGAGGATCTCGTCGGCTGTTTTGGTCCACACGAACGGCCGGGGGTTCTCGTTCCAGTGCTCGATCCAGGCGCGGATGTCGGCGTTGAGTGCCCGCGTCGAGCGGTGAGCGGAGCGTTGGAGCTTCTTTGTGGTCAGCTCGGAGAACCAGCGCTCGACGAGGTTCAGCCACGAGCTGCTGGTCGGCGTGAAGTGGAGCACGAAACGTGGGTGTGCGAGCAGCCAGCGCTTGATCGCCGGGGTCTTGTGCGTGGAGGAGTTATCGAGGATCAGGTGGACCTCGAGATCGGCGGGGACCTCCCGGTCGAGACGGATGAGGAACTTCTTGAACTCGATCGCGCGGTGGCGGGCGTGCAGCGAGCCGATCACCTTGCCGCTGGCGATGTCCAACGCCGCATAGAGGCTTGAGGTGCCCCAGCGTTTGTAGTCGTGGGTCGCGCGCTGCGGTGTGCCTGGCAGCATCGGCAGGATCGGCGCGGTCCTGTCGAGCGCCTGGATCTGGGACTTCTCATCGACGCACAGCACCAACGCCCGCTCAGGCGGGTTCAGATAGAGCCCGACGACGTCACGGACCTTCTCGACGAACAACGGGTCCTTCGAGAGCTTCCACGTCTCGATGCGGTGCGGCTTGAGGCCGAACGCGCGCCAGATCCGCGAGACGGTCGACTGCGAGACGCCGATCTGGCGGGCCATCGACCGCGTCGACCAGTGCGTCGCATCAGGCGGCGCGCTCTCCAGCGTTCTGACGATCAACGCCTCAACCTGCTCATCAGAGACCCGCCTAGGCGCACCCGGCCGCGGCTCGTCCGAGAGACCATCCAAGCCGCGCTCGGCGAACCGGCCACGCCACTTGCGCACCGTCGGCACGCTCACACCGAGACGCCGCGCCAACCGCGTGTTGTTCTCACCCGCCGCACACCCCAACACGATCCGGCTGCGCAACGCCAACGCCTGCGCGCTCTTCGCCCGCCGCGCCCACCGCTCCAACTGCTCACGCTCCCCCTCCGAGAGCACGATCTCCACCGGCCTCGGTCCTCGCGAACTCATCCACCAAGACTACCAAACAACCAACAATGAACTAACGACTCAGGACACTAGTACCTTTCCGCAGGCGAACCCGAATTCCCGCCTACCCCCGGTGTGTGTGCCGGCCGGGACACGACGTGACCTTAAGTCGGGCGCGCGCGGGGGCGGGCGAACGCGCGCACCCGGCCATGTGCTGCACGCTGATCGAGGCGGTACGGTTTCCGCGTGATTTCCGGCGAGGTCATCGAGCAGGCGGGCCGTCGGCTCGCCGCCGCGGCGCGTCAGCCGGCGCGTGTGCTGCTGTTCGGCTCGCATGCGCGCGGCGACGCTGGCCCGGACAGCGATCTGGACTTCCTGGTGATCGAGCGGGAGGTCCCGAATCGCCACGCGGAGATGGTCCGTCTCGGCCGTGAGGTCGCGTCGCTCGGCGTTCCGATCGACGTGCTGGTCGTGAGCGAGGCGTACGCGGAGGAGTGGGGCGATGTCAAGAACACGGTCGTCCACGCGGCGCTGACCGAAGGTCGCGAGTTTGCCGCCGCGTGACGGGCGCGATCTCGCGCGCAGACTGCTCAGACGCGCCGACGACGACGCGACGCTGGTGCGGCGCGTCGTGGACGACGCCGACATCGCGGACGCGATCGTCGGCTTCCATGCGCAGCAGGCGGCGGAGAAGTCGATCAAGGCGGTGCTCGCGTCGCGCGAGATCGAGTACGGCAAGACGCACCAGCTCCACTTCCTGATCCGGCTGTTGGAGGAGAACGACATCGACCCTCCCGCCTCGGTGCTCGACGCGGTCGAGCTGAACCCGTGGGCGGTCGAGTTCCGCTACGAGGAAGACGGCGAGCCGCCGATCGACCGCCGCGCGACGCTGGCGTTCATCGAGGAGATACGGCGCTGGGCTGGAGACGCCGTCAAGCGTTGACCGGGGCGTGCCGCGGGTACCCATGAGGTACGTCGCGGGTACATCGGCCGCCCCCGCGCGCTCCCCGCATCCGGCGTAGCGCCCGCTACAGCGGCACATCCGGGCACCATCGAGAACTCCCGGTGCCCCTCGTAATGGACCATCGCTACGAGACGTGCGATGTGCTGACGCTCGACCAGCGGCAGTTCCGCCCACTGCGCGGCCCGGTCGGCAGGCCGTTCCGGATCGTTCCTGCCGACGCTCAGGACTGAGCAGTCGCGCGCGCGGCGAGGAGCCGTCTCGGTGCCGACCAGCCAGCCCGTCGCTGCGTAGCTCCACGAGCCCGCGCCCCCGTATAATCGGCCCTCTCCGGCGCGGTACCCGCGCGGGAAGCAGGCGATTGGGGGAAGCTCGTCGTGTTGGAGAACGAGCGCGCGAGCGTTCGCGGGCGCGGTCGCGTAGGGGCGGCCGCGGTCGGCATGCCGGAACGCGTGCGCGCGCTGCTGCCGGAAGAGGCGGCGTGGGTCGGCCTGATTCCCTGCGCGCTCGCGGCGCTCGCGGCGATCCTGCTGCTGGGGCCGCCGCTCGGCCACCTGCTCACACGCGCACACGGGGACGCGCTGTGGCCGCCCGGCTGGTGGGAGGCGAGAGGCCGGCCCGAACCGGTGAAGAACGGGCGCTTCGCGCTCGCGGTGCTCGCACCGCTGCTGCCGATCGGCCTGATCGCGCTCAGCGCGCGAACGCCGCTGCGCATGCGCCCGACCGCGATCCGCGCGCTCGCGTACGCCAGCCAGCTCGCGCTCGTGGCGTACGTCGCGGTCATGCTGCTCGCCCAGCGCAACACGATCGATTCCGGCCGCACGCTGGAGCCGGTCTTCGGCGTCGGGATGCTCGTGCTCGCGGCGGCGCTCGTGCTGGCGGCCGTCGCCGTCCTGCGCTCGGACCGCGTGCGGAGCGTGCTCGCGCGTCTCGCGCGCGAGCGGCTGGCGACGCGCCTCGCGTGCGGCGCCGTCGCGGCCGGCTTCGCCTCCGTATGGCTGCTCGAGTCGATCGAGACCGACCGTCTCGTCGAGGACCGCGGGCTGATGACGTGGACGCTCAACGACGTCTTCGCGGTGCTCAACGGCCACGACCTGCTCGTCGACTACCACGCGCTCTACGCGAAGCTGCTCCCCTATCCGACGGCCCTCGTGCTGCTCGCGTTCGGTACGACCGGCTTCGTCTACACGCTGTTCATGGCGGTGCTGAGCGTGCTGGCGCTGCTGGCCGTCTACGGCGTGCTGCGACGGATCACGCACAGCTCGCTGTACGCGCTCATGCTGGTCGCGCCGTTCCTCGCGCTGGGCGACTGGCGGCACACGATGATCGAGTCGGAGATGTGGCCGACGCGCTACGGCGGCGCCTACCTGATCGCATGGCTGACCGCGCGCCACCTCGACGGGCGCCGTCCGCGACACGCCTGGCTGCTGTTCCTCGTCGCCGGCCTCGTGCTGATCAACGATCTCGAGTTCGGCATCGCCGCGCTGGCGGCGAGCGTCGTCGCTCTGCTGCTCGCGCGCCCGCCGCGCAGCGTCCGCGCGGCGCGACCGCTCGTCGCCGCGCTCGCCGGCGGGCTGCTGGCCGCGCTCGCCGCCGTCAGCGCGCTCACGCTCGCGCGCGCCGGGGCGCTGCCGCACCTCGGCCTGCTGTTCGAGTGGCCGAGGGTCTTCACCGACCTCGGCTGGTTCTCGCTGTCGATGCCGGCGATCGGGCTGCACCTCGCGATCTACGCGACGTTCGCCGGCGCGCTCGTCGTCGCGGTCGTGCGCGTCGCGCGTCGCGCCGACGACGCGCTGCTCAGCAGCATGCTCGCGTGGGCCGGCGTGTTCGGCCTGATCGCCGCCGGCTACTACGCGGGCCGCTCGGACGAATCGAAGCTCGCCGCGATGTTCTCCGCGTGGGCGTTCGCGCTGGTGCTGCTGACGATCGTCAGCGTGCGCGCGCTCGCCGCTCGCCGCTGGCGGGCGCCGACGGCGCCGGAGCTGCTCGTGCTGTTCGGCTTCGGCCTCGCCGTCTCGATGCTCGGCCAGCTCGTCTCCCCGCGCATGCTGATCGATCGGCTGAGGGCGCCCGCGCCGCCGCCGCAGTACCGCACCGTCGCCGAGCAGTTCATCGCGCAGCACGTCACGCGCGGGCAGCACGTGGCGATCCTGATCCCGGAGGGCTTCCGGCTTGCCTACGAGCTGGGGATCGACAACGTCGCGCCCTACCCGAACGCGAACGCGATCGTGACGCGGCGCCAGATGCGGACGCTTGTGGACGTCCTCGCGCGGGACCGCGTCCGCGAGGTCTTCGCCCCCGTCCCCGGCGCGAGACTGGAGGGCGAGATCGAAGCGGCGCCCCAGCAGCTCCAGCGGCTCGTAGCCGCCGGCTACGCGGTCGGCGACTCCTCCGAAGGGATCGTCGAGCTGCGGCGGACCGGGAGCTGACGTTCGAGCCGCACCGCCAGGCGGCTGTGGCGCCGCCCGACGTCGGCGGTCGCGGCGGCGCGGGCGACCATCGCGCCGGTCCCGATGACGACCGTCGCCGTGCGGGCGCGCGTGATCGCCGTGTAGAGCATCTCGCGCCGCAGGAAGCGACCGCCGGCGGACGGGTGCGCGACCACGATCGCGATCGGCAGCTCGATCCCCTGGCCGCGGTGGACCGAGCACGCGTACGCCAGCCGCAGGTTGCTCACCTCCGCCGGCGGGATCTCGATCACGGCGCCGGCGTCGGTCGCGACGAGCACGCCGCCCGAGCCGCCGTCCTCGTCCTCCGCGTCGCCGTCCGGGTCGAGCGCCTCCAGCAGCCGCAACAGCGTCCCGTTCATGATCCCCAGCTCGTGCAGGTTGCGCCCGACGAGCATCAGCTTGTCGCCGATCCGCAGCCGCCCGTTTCCGACCGGCTTGCCGGACGGGTTGAGCGCCGCGCGCAGCGCTTCGTTGAGCGCGTCGATCCCCAGCTCACCGCGGTACACCGGCGCGAACACCTGCACGTCGTTCACCGGATCGACGCCGTAATGGGCCGGCAGCCGTCGCGCGACGAGCCCGGCGATCTCTTCGCGCGCCGCGACCGGGTCGCCGTGCTCGATCAGGAACAGGTCCTGCCGCATCCCCGCGCTCGGCGTGAACGACGGCGCACGCCCGGCGCGGATCGCGTGCGCGCCCTGCACGATCATCGACCCGGCCGCCTGGCGGAAGATGTGCGCCATTCGCGCGGTCGGCACGAGCCCGCTCGCCACCAGCTCCGCGAACGGCTTGCCGGCTCCGACCGGCGCAAGCTGGTCCGCGTCGCCGACGAGCACGACGTGCGTGTCCGGCCCGACCGCGCGCAGCAGCGTCACGAGCAGCTCGAGGTTCGCCATCGAGGTCTCGTCGACGACGAGCAGGTCGCAGCGCAGCGGATCGTCCTCGTCGAGCGAGGGACCCTCGCCGGGGATCCAGCCGAGCGCGGCATGGACGGTCGAGGCCTCCAGCCCGGTCGCCTCGCGCATCCGCAGCGCCGCGCGTCCGGTCGGCGCCACGAGCACGAGCGAGGCGCGCTGCCGCGCGGCGATCGCGCCGATCATGCGGATCGACGCGGTCTTGCCGGTGCCGGGCCCGCCGGTCACGAGCGAGAAGCGGTGCGCGAACGCGCCCTGGACGCCGGTCCACTGCTCCACTGCCAGCTCGGCGCCGTCGGGAAGGACGTCCGGCGGCGGCGCGTCAGGCGAATGCAGCTTCTCCGACGGCGCGTCGCTCAGCAGGGCGTAGACCCGCTCCGCCAGCTCGCGCTCCAGCGCGGCCGTCTCGGCGCGGTAGACCCAGACGGCGGGCTCGCCGACCTCCGCGTCGCGGTCCTCGTCCAGCTCCAGATCGCCGGCCTCCTCCATCTCGCGCAGCAGCGCGGCGTCGGCCGCGCCGCCGCCGCCCGGTCCCAGCAACTCGCCCGCCGCCGCCAGCAGCGCGCCCCGCGGCAGGCACGTCGAGCCGTCGCGCTCCGCCTCGGCGAGCGCGTGCAGGATCGCGGCGCGCGCACGTGCAGGCGAGTCCGACGGCACGCCGACGCCGCGCGCGATCGCGTCCGCCGTCGCGAAGCCGACGCCGAAGACGGCGGTCAGCTCGTACGGGCGCTCCGCTACCACCCGATACGCGCGATCGCCGTAGTGGCGGTGGATCCGCGCCGCCAGGTGCGCGAGCCCGTGCGGCGCGAGCAGCAGGTGCAGTCCGCGCGTCGCGCGCAGCGCGTCCCACGAGCGCGCCGCCTCGCGCGCCCGCGCCGGGGACAGGCCCGCGCGCTCGAAGGCGCGCCGCGGATCGGCGTCGACCGCCCCGAGCACGCCGTCGCCGTACAGCTCGTGGAGCGCGGCCGCGCGCCGCGGCCCGACGTGACGCACGCGGCGCAGGTACGCGATCAACGCGTCCGCGTCCGCCGGCGCGAGCGGATGCGCCTCGCGCACCTTGACCTGCGGGCCGTAGCGCGGGTCGCGCACCCACGCGCCCGTGACCGCCGCGCGCTCGCGCGCTTCCAGGTGCGCGATCGGTCCGACGAGCACCACATGCCGTCCGTCGGCTTCCCCGTCGAGCACCGCGAAGCCGCTCTCTTCGTTCGCGAAGCGCTGCCCGAGCACGAGCACCTCCGCCGCGAACGCCGTGCCCTCTGCCGGCGGCGGCGCGGAGGTGTCGCGCTGCGACGGCACCGGCGTCAGGCGAGCGCCGGAGCGGACGGCTCCGCCATCGCCCCAGCCGGCCGATGCCCGAGCTCGCGCGAGATTTCCTGCACGTGCGAGCGCAGCAGCTCGCCGAGCTGCTTGAGGTCGTTGCGCAGCAGGCGCGCCGTCGGCCCCGAGACGCTCACCGCCGCGAGCACCTCGCCGCCGGCGCCGAAGATCGGCGCGGCCACGCACGCGACGCCCTCCTCGTACTCCTCGCGGTCGATCGCGTAGCCGCGCGTGTGCGCGCGCCGCAGCTCCGCCTCCAGCGCGGCGGCGGTCGTCAGCGTGTGCGGCGTGAGCGCGACGAACGGCGCCCGCGCGGTGAACGCGTCGACCAGCTCGCGCGGCTGGTGGGCGAGCATCACCTTGCCGGCGCCGCACGCGTGCGCCGGCACGCGCCGTCCGATCTCGGTGAGCATGCGGACCGCGTGCGCGCTCTCGGCCTGGTCGACGTAGACGATCGTGTGGCGATCGAGCACGCACAGGTTCGTCGTCTCGTTCGTCGCATCGCGGATCGCGACGAGGTGCGGCCGCGCGGCCGTGCGCAGCCGCTCGGTGCGGTGCTCGGCGCCGCCGACCAGCTCGACGACCTTCAGGCTCAGCCGGTAGCGGCTCGTCTGCGGGTCCTGCACGACGTAGCCGCACTCGATCAGCGTCGCCAGCAGGCGGTGCGTCGTGCTCGGCTGAAGTCCCGTGCGGTGCGCGAGCTCGACGAGACCCGCCTCGTCGGCGGCCGCGACCGCCTCCAGCAGTTCGAAGCCGCGCACGACGGACTGCACGACGGTCGGGTGCTTGTCGCTGGTCGGCATGTCTCGTCTCTCCGTCCGCGGGCTCGAGGACGTTTCCATGATACGGAACGCATCCAGGCCGAGGACGGTCCCGCGCCGATGCGCGCGCGCCGTGTTCGCACATCCGTCCAGCGCCTGTCGCGAAGCCGTCGAGTGTTCTTCGAGAACGCGAACAATGAATCTTCCGGGCGCTTCGTCAACTTGTCGCCGTGGCGATGCGAACGCTTGTCTGATCAATCAAATTAAGCGCTTGACGTGGCGCGCCGGCCGCGTTAGCGTGCCCCTCGCGAACGGCTCAGAAAGCCGTCCGTCTGAGGGGAAACGCGTCCACCGGGGGCAGCGCGTCGGCGGGCTCGTTCAGTTCTCAACTTTCCGAACGTTAAAGCTCGAGAATGGGAGGCTCGTTGCTGCGCAGAACCGCTCAATCGCAGTTCGTTGCAGCAGATGGCATCTCGATCTCACATAACCTGCCGGGCAGTGATCGCCGCGTGCTCCGGCTCGCGACCTCCGTCCTCCTGCACGGGGCGGACGAGCGCGACGGAGGCACAACGCCAGCGCGCATGGAGGCGCGACGCATCACGACCGGCAGCGCAAGGCGGCTGTATGCCTGCGCGCGCACCGTAGCGATGGGATGTGGACCCGGAGCCGTCGAGATCGGGGGATGCTCGGCGTCTTCTACCCCGGGACCTCCGCCGCGCTTGCGCAGCCGACGGGCAGCGCCGCCAAGCCGCCAATAGAGCCGCGCGACGGTTCTATGGCCCTCGGCGGCCGGCGTGTGGGGGACACGCCGGCCGCCGACCCTTTCCTGCGGTCGTCCCGGCGCGCCCGCTCACACCTTGAACAGGTCGAGGAACTCGGCGGCGAGGGCGGGGTTGCCGGTGATCTCAAGGTTGGAGGGGGAGTTTTCGGGGCTGAGGGCCTTGACCCAGGAGGCCTCGGCGCCGCTCATGCGCGCGTCCGGGTTCGGCGTGTCGCGGCGCTCGATGCGCGCGCGGTCGTGCTCGCGGACGAACGTGTAGTGCTCGGGGCCGTCGGCCGCGTCGACGATCGTCAGCGCGAGGCGGCCGTCGATCGCGGCGGCCGCGCGCGGCAGCAGCGGCGCGAGCCGGAAGCAGGCGCCGACGTCGATCCACTCGTCCTCGCGCGGGCGCGACCACTGCGTGCGCAGCTCCCAGCGCGCGAGCTCGCCGATCGCCTCGCCGAGCGCGCGACCCGGCTCGGTCAGCTCGAGGTCCACGCGCGGCGGCAGCGAGCGGCGTCGCCGGCGCGTGATCAGACCCGCCTCGCCCATCCGCTTCAGGCGCGCCTCCAACGCCCCGGCCGAGACGCCGGGCAGCCAGCGGCGCAGCGCCTCGAGCCGCAGCGGCCCGGACGCGAGGTCGCGCACGATCACCATCACCCAGCGGTCGCCGACCACGCTGAGCGCACGCGCGTCCGGCGCCCACTGACGGCGTGGCCTGCTGCCCTGCTCTCCTGGTGGCATGTGCTCTCCCCCGGCCCATCGCCCTCGGCGCTCGACAGTCCCGGCGAGCGCCAGCGGCTCGGGCACGTCGTCGATTGACTTCCCAGGCCGATCTCTCTCTGCATAGGGAACGTAGAAGTTCCCGAATCCCGGCGGGCATCATACCAAAATCCGGGTTCCTGAGATTCGGGCTCAGCGGTAGCGCAGCCGCGCGCCGGTGAGCTGGTCGACGGTCGCGAACGCGTAGCCGCGCGCCTTGAGCGCGGCGATGATGCCGGGCAGCGCCGCGACCGTCTCGCCGCGCGGCCCGCCGCCGTCGTGCATCAGCACGATCGAGCCGTTGCGGACGTGGCTGACGACGCGCGCGTAGATCGCGCCGCTGCCCGGCCGCGCCCAGTCCTGCGGGTCGACGTCCCACTGGATCGTCGTGAAGCCGAGCCCGCGCGCGAGCCCGGTCAGCGACGAGCTGACGGCGCCGTACGGCGCGCGGAAGAGGCACGGGCGGAAGCCGGTCGCGCGCTGGATCGCATTCGCCGTCGAGGTGATCTGCGCGGACGCGAACGCGCCGCCGCCGGACACGTTCGGATGGCTCCAGGTGTGATCGCCGACCATGTCGCCGTCGGCGAGCGCGCGGCGCGGGAAGGCGGCGTAGCCGGCGACCTGCCGGCCGATCAGGAAGAAGGTCGCGTGGACTCTCGCGCGCTCGAGCACGCTCAGCACCGCGGGCGTGTACGTCGACGGCCCGTCGTCGAACGTGAGCGCGACGACGCGGTGCGCGCGCGAGCCGTTCGTGACGAACAGCGGGCCGGCGGCCGTGCAGCCGACCGGCAGCGGCGCGCGCAGCGCCAGCACGACGCCGATCGGCGGCAGCGACTCGGAGCAGAGCGCGCTGCCGCCGGTCGCGCAGCCGTTCGTGGTCGAGAGCGTGCGCCAGTGCACCGACTGATAGGGGATCCCCAGCGTCGCCGGGTCGAAGCTGGCGACGAGCGCGCGGTCGCTCGGCCGGTGCACGCGCGCGGCGAGCGCATGCCGCGGGCCGTGCCCGCCCGCGCTCAGCACGCGCATGTACTCCAGCCGCACCGCCGTCCCCGCGCGCACGACGCAGACGTCGCGCGTCGTGAAGCTGGCGCCGGAGGGGAAGACGAGCCGGAGGCACAGCGACTGGCCGGCGCGCGCGAGCGAGGCCGGCGTCCACGGCTGCGCGGCGCTCAGCGACCACGCGAGCGCGGCGCCGTCCTGTCTCAGCGTCGCCGCGTGCAGGTGGAGCGGGGCGGTCCCGCTCGCCGGCGCCGTCGTCGCGGGAGCGGTCGCCGCGGTCGTCGTCGTCCCGCTCCCCGTCGGCGTCTGTCCGGGCGCGGCGCCGCCCGGCCCGGCCGCGACCGCCGCGGTCGCTCCGCCGGCCGCGAGCGCGACCAGCAGGGCGAGCGCGATGCGACGGAGCCCGGACAACGCCGCCAGCCTAATCGTCCTGCACGACGAGCCGGCCGCGCGCGATCGCGACGGTCCGGCGCCCGCCGAGCAGGTCCTCCAGCTCGGCGCCGACGAGCTCGCGGCGCCAGCCGTCGAGCACGCGGACGTCCGGCTCCGGATCGCCGCGCCGCGCCGCGATCACGATCCGCTCAAGCTCGGCGCGCGAGGCCAGCAGCTCGTAGGCGAGGCCCGCCTCGATCGCGCGCGCGCGAATGACCGCCTCGACGATCGAGACGAGCGGCGCATCGCCCGGCTCCGAGCCGGGGCCGCGCGCCTCACGTGGGATCGGTTCGGCGGCGCAGCCGCGCTCGACCGCCGCGATCAGCTCCGGCCCGCGCCGCTTCAGGTGCCCGCCGTGCAAGCCGCGGATCTGCTCCAGCTCGATCGGCGCCGCCGGCTTGCGCTTGGCGATCTCGACGAGCGCCGCGTCCGGCAGGATCGTGCCGACCGGCTTGTCCTCCTCGGAGGCGGTGCGCTCGCGCCACGCGGCCAGCTCGCGTGCGACGGCGCGCGAGCGCGGGTCGAGCGAGCTCGCGCGCGGCAGGCGCTCGAACGCCGTCTCCGGGTCGCGCTCGTCGCTCGCGCCCTCGAGCCGGCGGCACTCCTCGCGCGCCCACCCGAGCCGGCCCTTCGCCTCCAGCCGCGCGTGCAGCGCGTCGCTCAGCTCCAGCAGATGCAGCACGTCCTCGCGCGCGTAGGCGAGCTGCTCGGCGGTCAGCGGGCGCGCGTCCCAGCGCGTGTAGCTCGCGCTCTTGGCGACGTGCAGTCTCAGGACGCCGCCGATCAGGTTGCCGTAGCCGGTCTGGGCGCCCTGGCCGGCGAAGCCGGCGGCGACCTGCGTGTCGAAGACGTTCGTGACCTCGGTTCTCCACACGCGCCGCAGCAGCGCGACGTCCTGGCGCGCGGCGTGCAGCACGATCTCGATCGACGGGTCGGCGAGCACCTCGGCGAGCGGCGTCGGGTCGAGCGGTTCGAGCGTGTCGAACAGCGCGCTGCGGATCCCGTCCGGCGCGTCCGGGTCGTCGGCGACGACCTGCACGAGGCACAGCAGCGCGCGGTAGCGCCCCTCCGACATGAACTCGGTGTCGATCCCGAGCCGGCCGCCGGCGCGCGCGAGCGCGGCGATGCGCGCGACCTCGTCCTGGCCGGCGAGCGCGGGGGCCGTCGTCGCTTCCACCCACGGCATCATGCCCGAGTCGCGCGGCGCCCGCGATCCGCGACCGCGCAAGGCCGGTCTCGGGTCAGGAGCGCGAGTCGGAGGAGGCCGTATCCGTGGATGCCGGAGGACGCCCGGTTGCGCAGCCAAGGCCGGCGGCCTTGGCAAGCGGCCGGGTGGTCTCCGGCGCCGCGGGACGGTCGCCTCCGGCCGCGGTCCGACCCGAGACCGGCCTTTTACCGACCCCGTTGGTAGGATTTCCGGCGTGATCTTCTCCTCGAAGGCCGAGTACGGAGTCCGTCTGATGGTCGAGCTCGGGCGCCAGCTCCCCGATCAGCCGACGAGCCTGAAGGCGATCGCCGACGCCGAGCGCCTCCCGCTCGCCTACCTCGAGCAGGTCGTCGCGAGGCTCAAGCGAGCGGGGCTCGTGATGAGCGCCCGCGGCGCGCACGGCGGCTACTGGCTCGCGCGCCCGGCCGAGGAGATCACGATGGACGAGGTCGTGCAGGCGCTCGAGGGCGCGATCGCCCCGATGGAGTGCTTCCTGCATGAGACGACCGAACGCGTGCTGTGCTCGCACATGCACGAGCACGACGCGGGGCAACACTGCGCCACCAAGCTGCTGTGGATGCGCGTGCAGGGCGGCATCGCCCGCTCGCTCCAGACCACGACGCTCGCGGAGCTGGTGGAGTTCTCCCGCCGCGAGTCGGTCGCGCCCGGCCGCGAGCCGGTCGCCCCGGCGGCCTGACCCCCACCCGACATCCCCCTGGAGACCATGGCAGAGCTCGAAATTCGCAACCTCCACGTCCGCGCCGGCGAGCAGGAGATCCTCAAGGGCCTCGACCTCGCCGTCGGCAAGGGCGAGATCCACGCCCTGATGGGTCCCAACGGCTCGGGCAAGTCCACGCTCGCCAACGTCGTGATGGGTCACCCGAACCTTGAGGTGACCGAAGGCCAGATCCGCTTCAACGGCGAGGACATCACCGAGGCCGACACCGACGAGCGCGCCCGCATGGGCCTCTTCATGGCCTTCCAGTACCCGGTCGCCGTGCCGGGCGTGACGGTCACGAAGTACCTGCGCACGGTCATCAACGCGCACCGCGAGGCGCGCGGCGAGGAGCCGATCTCGCTGAAGGACTTCCGCCAGACGGTCGAGGCCGCGATGAGACTGACCGAGGTGCCGAGAGAGTTCTCCGCCCGGTATCTGAACGAGGGCTTCTCCGGCGGTGAGAAGAAGCGCATGGAGATCCTCCAGCTTGCGCTTCAGCGTCCTGAGATGGCGATCCTCGACGAGACCGACTCCGGCCTCGACATCGACGCGCTGCGCGTCGTCTCCAACGGCGTCAACGCGGTGGCGGGCGACCACATGGGCGTGCTGATCATCACCCACTACCAGCGCATCCTGCACCTCGTGCAGCCGAGCCACGTGCACGTCATGTACCAGGGGCGGATCGTCAAGGAGGGCGGCCCCGAGCTCGTCGGCGTGCTGGAGGAGAAGGGTTACGGCTGGATCAAGCAGGAGGTCGAGGCGGCCGCCGCCTAGCGATGGCTGTCTCCGCCGCCACCTCGACGTTCGACGCCGCCGCGGTCGCGGCGCAGTTCCCGATCCTGTCGCGGGAGCTTCCCGGCGGACGGCTCGTCTACCTCGACGCCGGCGCGACGGCGCAGAAGCCGGAGGTCGTGCTGCGCACGCTCGACGAGTCGCTGCGCCTGCACAACGCGAACATCCACCGCGGCGTCTACACGCTCGCGCAGGAGGCGACCGAGCGCTTCGAGGGCGCGCGCCGGCGGATCGCGCGGTTCATCGGCGCCCCGCCGTCGGAGACGATCTTCACGAAGAACGTCACCGAGGCGATCAACCTCGTGGCGTACGCGTGGGGCCGGCGCAGCGTCGGCGCCGGCGACCTGATCGTGCTCACGCCGATGGAGCACCACGCGAACATCGTGCCGTGGCAGCAGCTCGCGCTGGAGGTCGGCGCGGGCCTCGCGTTCGTCGAGCTGACGGAGGACGGCCGGCTCGACCTCGACTCGCTCGACGCGCTGCTGGAGCGGGCGCCGAAGCTCGTCGCGGTCGCGCACGTCTCCAACGTGCTCGGGACGCGCAACCCGGTCGAGGAGATCGTGCGCCGGGCGCACGACGCCGGCGCGGTCGTGCTCGTCGACGGCGCGCAGGCGGTCCCCCACCTGGCGGTCGACGTGCGCGCGATCGGCGCCGACTTCTACGGCTTCACCGGCCACAAGGTCTACGGGCCGACCGGCGTCGGCGTGCTGCACGGCCGCCGCGAGCTGCTGGAGGCGATGCCGCCGTTCCTGACCGGCGGCGACATGATCGCCGCGGTCGACTTCGAGCGCTCGACGTTCGCCGAGATCCCGCACAAGTTCGAGGCGGGGACCTCGCCGTACGTCGAGGCGACCGGGCTCGGCGCGGCGGTCGAATGGCTCGACGCGCTCGGGCTCGACGCCGTCGGCACGCACGAGCACGCGCTCGTCGCCTATGCGCTCGATGCGCTGACGGAGGTGCCCGGCCTGACGATCTACGGCCCCGCCGCCGAGCACCGCGGCTCGCTCGTCTCGTTCGCGCTCGACGGGGTCCATCCGCATGACGTCGCCGAGCTGCTGAGCCGGCGCAACGTCTGCGTGCGCGCCGGGCACCACTGCGCCCAGCCGCTGATGCGCCGCCTCGGCGTGCCGGCGACCACGCGCGCCAGCTTCGCGGCGCACACCACCCGCGCGGACGTCGATGCGCTCGTCGACGGCCTCCACGAGGTACGCCGCGTCTTCCGTCTGTAGCGGCGGTACTTGGCGAGATCGCTGCGGCGCCCGGCGGCCACGCGGGTCGCGCCGAGCCCTGCTGGCGCGTGCGCGTCCCCGTGTCGCGGTGTATCTGTAGCCGTGCGGACCGCCTGTCGGCCCACCGGCCGCGCACGGCGCCGTACGGTGTCCGATCCTGCGGCGAGGCGCGCGATTTCCTTTACTCCGGATCAACGGACTACTAGCATTCTCCGCGGTCGGGTGGGGGCCGTGTCACGCACGTGATTCCCCGTTCGACCTGCCGCCCTAGGACTTGCTCGCGGGGACGCGAGGCGAGACAGCGGCGAACCGGCGAGGGCCGTCGCGACCACGGCCCTCGCCGCATTTAACGCCTGCGCGCGGTGGTCGCCCGGCGCGCCAACCGCCGCATCGGCGGGCGCGTGGCTAGGGTGTAGGAGGCGATGGACGACCTCTACCGCGAGTACATCCTCGAGCACTACAAACGGCCCCACAACTGGACGCCGCCGGAGCCCGAGCTGGACGCTCCCGATCTCGAGTTCGAGGACAGCAACCCGTTGTGCGGGGATCAGCTTCGCGTGCAGCTCGCGCTCGACGAGCAGCGTCGCGTCGCCGACGTGCGCTTCGCCGGCCACGGCTGCGCGATCTCGCAGGCGGCCGCTTCGATGGCCTCCGACGAGATCAAGGGGATGCGGGTCGACGAGCTGCTCGCGCTCGACAAGTCGTTCATCCTCGACCTGCTCGGGATCGAGATCTCCGCCACGCGCATCAAGTGCGCGCTGCTGTCGCTCAAGGTCCTCAAGAGCGCGGCGCTCGGCGGCGCGGCCGCCTGGCCCGACGCCGAGGACGCGGCGGCATAGGGTTCCCGCCCGATCGCGGGTCCGCGCATCGCGGGCGAGCCGTGGTCGCCGCGGCGCGCTCGCTACACTTCGCGGCGTAAATCCGATCCCCCCACTAGGACTTCTGAGACCTTGCCCGAGACGATCGCCGTCTGCCCCGTCAGCGAACTGCCCCCCGGCGCGATGCGTCTCGTCGAGTGGGAGGACGTCGAGATCGGCGTCTTCAACTGCGGCGGGACGTACTACGCGATCGAGGACCGCTGCTCGCACGACGACGGCCCGCTCGCCGAGGGGGAGCTCGACGAGGCGACCTGCACGGTCGAGTGCCCGCGCCACGGCTCGCGCTTCGACCTCAAGACCGGCAAGCCGCTCACGCTGCCGGCCTACGCCCCCGTGGACACGTTCCCCGTGGTCGTCGACGACGACGTGATCAAGCTGGAGGTTGAGTGACATGGCCACGCCCGAGACGATCGCCGAGCAGGAGAGCCTGAAGGGGATCAACGCGGACTACGAGGAGCGCTTCGGCTTCCACGACGCCGAGAACTACCTCTACAAGGCGCCGAAGGGGATCAACCGCGAGATCGTCGAGAAAATCTCCGAGTTCAAGCAGGAGCCGCAGTGGATGCGCGACTTCCGCCTCAAGGCGCTCGACCACTTCTTCGCGCACCCGATGCCGAGATGGGGCTCGCCGATGCTGGCCGAGGTCGACTTCGACAACATCCACTACTTCGTGCGCGCCTCCGAGCGCGCCGAGCGCTCGTGGGACGACGTACCCGAGGACGTCAAGAAGACCTTCGACCGCCTCGGCATCCCGGAGGCAGAGCGCAGATTCCTTTCCGGCGTCGGTGCTCAGTATGAGAGCGAGGTCGTGTACCACCAGATCCGCGAGGACCTCGAGCAGCAGGGCGTGATCTTCGTCGACATGGACTCCGGCCTGCGCGAGCACGAGCAGCTCGTGCGCGAGCACTTCGCGACGATCATCCCCCCGAACGACAACAAGCTCGCGGCTTTGAACAGTGCGGTGTGGTCGGGCGGCTCGTTCGTCTACGTGCCGCCGGGCGTCGAGGTCGAGATGCCGCTCCAGGCCTACTTCCGCATCAACACGGAGAACATGGGCCAGTTCGAGCGCACGCTGATCATCGCCGACGAGGGCTCCTACGTGCACTACGTCGAGGGCTGCACCGCGCCGACCTACTCGTCGGACTCGCTGCACTCCGCGGTCGTCGAGCTGATCGCCAAGCCCGGCGCGCGGATCCGCTACACGACGGTGCAGAACTGGTCGCAGAACGTCTTCAATCTCGTGACCAAGCGCGCGGTCGCCGAGCGCGACGCGACGGTCGAGTGGGTCGACTGCAACCTCGGCTCGAAGCTGACGATGAAGTACCCGTCCGTCTACCTGATGGGCGAGCGGGCGCACGGCGAGATCCTCTCGATCGCGTTCGCCGGCGCCGGCCAGCACCAGGATGCGGGCGGCAAGATCGTCCACGTCGCGCCGAACACGACCTCGAACATCTTCGCCAAGTCGATCTCGAAGGACGGCGGGCGCGGCTCCTACCGCGGCCTGCTGGAGGTCGCCAGAGGCGCGCACGGCGCGCGCTCGAAGGTCGTCTGCGACGCGCTGCTGCTCGACGAGCAGTCGCGTTCCGACACCTACCCGACGATCCGCATCGGCGAGGACGATGTCGACGTCGGCCACGAGGCGACCGTCTCGAAGATCGGCGAGGAGCAGGTCTTCTACCTGATGTCGCACGGCATCTCCGAGGAGGAGGCGTCCAAGCTGATCGTCAACGGCTTCGTCGAGCCGATCACGAAGGAGCTGCCGATGGAGTACGCGGTCGAGATGAACCGCCTCATCGAGTTGCAGATGGAGGGATCCATTGGCTAGCGCGACCTTGGAGCAGCCCGGTTGGCTGGCGGCGCGCCGTGAGCGCGCCGCAGCTTTGAGCGCCTCGCTCGACCTGCCGCGCTTCAAGGGCAACCCCGGCTGGGAGTTCACGGACATCTCGGCGCTCGACCTGAGTGCGTATGCGCCGGCGAGCGAAGGGGATGCGGGTGCGGTGGGGCGTGCGGAGGCGCTGTTCGAGGGGATCGCGGACCCGATCGCGCTGACGCAGGTCGACGCGAGCACGGTCGCCGTGCCGGAGGACCTGCCGGCGGGGATCACGGTGTCTTCGCTGGAGCGCGCCGCCGCCGAGCACGCGGAGCTGGTCGAGCGGCACCTCGGCACGATCGTCTCCGGGGCGCAGGACGACGCGTTCGTCGCGCGCAACGAGGCCGGCTTCGCCGGCGGCGCGTTCGTGCACGTGGCGGCCGGCACCCAACTCGACCGCCCGATCCTGATCACGGCAGTGCAGGGCGCCGAGCGCTCGGCGCTCGACTGGCGCACGCTGATCGTGATCGAGGACGGCGCACAGGCGGAGGTGTGGGAGCAGTACCTGTCGGCCGACGCCGACCAGGACGCGCTCTTCAACACGGTCGTCGAGCTGGTCGTCGGCGAGAACGCGCGCCTGCGCTTCGTCTGCGGCCAGGGCCTCTCCGAGCGAAGCTGGATCTTCGGCACGCAGCGCGCCGAGGTCGCGCGCGACGGGGCGCTCGACTGGGTCGCGCTCGGCTTCGGCAGCGCGCGCGGCAAGGTGCGGATGGAGACGAAGCTCGCCGGCCCGGGCGCCGACGGCAGAGTCACCGGCGCCTACGCCTCCCACGGCCGCCAGCACGTCGACTTCGACACGACGCAGGAGCACGCGGCCCCGCACACGACGTCCGACCTCGCCTTCCGCGGCGTGCTCCAGGGCCGCAGCGAGGCGGTCTGGCGCGGCAACATCATCGTCGACCCCGGCGCGCAGCAGACCGACGCCTTCCAGGAGTCGCGCAACCTGCTGCTGTCCAAGCGCGCGCACGCCGACGCGATCCCCGGCCTCGAGATCCAGGCGAACGACGTGCGCTGCACGCACGCCGCCGCGATCGCGCAGATCGACCCCGAGCAGCTCTTCTACCTCAAGTCGCGCGGCCTGCGCGAGGACGTCGCGAAGCGGCTCGTGATCGAGGGCTTCCTCGCCGCGCTCGTCGAGCGCTTCGAGGCGGGGCCGGTGCGCGAGGTGCTCGGAGGCGCGCTCGAGCGCCGCCTCGGCGCCGTGCTCGGCGCCGCCTAGCTGCGACAAGGCGCGCCTGCGCCCGGCTCGCGGCGGTAGGCTCGCGCCGTCCGCCCTGGAGGAGGGAGCCGTGATGGAGCTCACGCCGCGTCAGCGCCGTTCGCTTGAGGCGATCTGCGAGACGTTCTGCCCACCCGCGAACGGCCTGCCCGACGCGCTGGAGATGGGCGTGCCCGACGCGGTGCTCCAGCTCGCCGGGCGCGACCCGCGCGTCGGTCCGCGCCGCGAGCTCATGCGGCTGCTGGGCCTGTGGGACACGGCGCCGCTCACGGCGCTCGGCGGCGGCGGGCTTCGCCGCTTCGGCGAGCTGCCGCGCGAGCGGCGCGAGCAGGTGCTGCTGAGCTGGTGCGACAGCCGCCTGCCGCAGCGCCGCGCCGCCTTCCACGCGCTGCGCAAGGCGGCGCTGACCGCCTACTACGGTCTGCCCGCGCCCGACGGCGGACGCAGCCCGGTGTGGGACGCGATCGACTACCCGGACCCGCCGGGGCCGCCGCCGGACGCGCCCGCGAAGGCGCTCGCGCCGCTAGCGATCGAGCGGGACACGACGCTCGACTGCGACGTCTGCGTCGTCGGCTCGGGCGCCGGCGGCGGCGTCGCCGCGGCGGTGCTGAGCCAGGCGGGCCTCGACGTGATCGTGCTCGAGCGGGGCGGCTACTACGACGACGCCGACTTCGACGGCGCCGAGCTGAGAGCGCTCACGACGCTCTACCAGGGCTCGCCCGGCGCGACGCACGACCAGTCGGTCGGCCTGATCGCCGGCTCGTGCCTCGGCGGCGGCACCGTCGTCAACTACTCGACCTCGTTCCGCACGCCGGACGACGTGCGCGCAGAGTGGGCGTCGCACGGGGTGCCGGCGTTCGGCGCGGCCGAGTACACGGCGTCGCTCGACGCCGTCTGCGAGCGGCTCGGCGTCAACCAGGAGCACAACGACCCCTCGAGCCGCGAGCAGAAGCTGCGCGACGGCTGCCTCGCGCTCGGCTGGCACGTCGACGCGATGCCGCGCAACGTCGACGGCCGCTGCGACCAGGGCAGAGACTGCGGCTACTGCGGCTTCGGCTGCCGCCGCGGCGCCAAGCAGTCGACCGTGAAGACGTGGCTGCGCGACGCGCAGGCCGCCAGCGCGCGGATCGTCGTCGGCGTCGACGTCGAGCGCGTGACGGTGCACGAGGGCGCGGCGCGCGGCGTGAGCGCGCGGACCGAGCGCGGCCACCGCCTCACCGTCCGCTCGCGCGCGGTCGTCGCCGCCTGCGGCGCGCTGCACACGCCCGCGCTGCTCAAGCGCTCGGGGCTGACGAACCCGAACGTCGGCCGCCACCTGCGCGTCCATCCGGTGACGGCGGTGTGGGGCGTCTACGACGACGAGATCCGTCCGTGGGAGGGGACGATGCAGGCGCTCTACTCCGACCAGCACCGCAACCTCCACGACGGCTACGGCCTCAAGTACGAGACGGCCGCCACGCATCCCGCGCTCGCGGTCGGCTTCATGCCGTGGCGGGGCGCCCGCGCGCACAGCGAGCTGATGCGGGCGATCTCGCACACGATCGTGTTCGGGATCCTGCTGCGCGAGCGCGACGGCGGCGAGGTGCGGGTTGATCGGGAGGGGCAGCCGGTCGTGCGCTACCGCTTGTCCGACTACGACACGGGCCATCTGCGCGTCGGCGTCGACGGGGCCGCGCGGTTGCACGAGGCGGCCGGCGCGCAGCGGATCTTCAGCTCGCACAGCCGCTGGGTGGCGTACGAGCCCGGACGCGACCCCGCCCGCTCCGGCCGGGAGCGCTTCATGCGCGCGGCCGACGCATGCGGCTACGGACCGGGGCGGATCGCGCTCGGCTCCTTTCACCTGATGGGCTCGGCGCGCATGGGCGGCTCGCCCAGCGCCTCCGCCTGCGATCCGAACGCCCAGACGTGGGAGGTGCGCGACCTCTACGTGCTCGACGGCTCGGCCTTCCCGACCGCGTCCGGCGTCAACCCGCAGGTCTCGATCCAGGCGATCGCCCACATGGGCGCTCGCGCGCTGGCCCAGCGGCTGACATAGCGGCGCGCGCGTGGGCGCGCGGGGGGTGAAGGGGCGTTCGCATGCGCACGCCCGGTCCCCGCTTGAGCGCAGGTGTCTGGTATCCAGGAGAGGTGAAGTCGGCAGATGTGCTCGTCGTGGAGGACGAGGGCGACGTGCGGCGTCTCGTGCGCGTGCTGCTCGAGCGGGCCGGGCACAGCGTCGTCGAGGCGGCGAACGGCTTCGAGGCCTTGCGTCAGCTCGACGAGCAGCCCCCGGACCTGATCGTGCTCGACGTCGCGATGCCCGAGCTCGACGGCTGGCAGACGCTCGAGCGGATCCGCGACCTGAGCGACGTGCCGGTGCTGATGCTGACCGCCCGCGCGGGCGAGCTCGACAAGGTGCGCGGGCTGCGCGGCGGCGCCGACGACTACGTCACGAAGCCGTTCGGTCGGCAGGAGCTGCTCGCGCGCATCGAGGCGCTGCTGCGCCGCACGAGCGGACCGCCGGAGGTGCGCGCCGCGTATGAGGACGGCGTGGTGCGGATCGACTACGTCAGCCGCGAGGTGACGGTGGCGGCGGCCCCTGAGGGACGGGTCGGGCGGGTCGTTCACCTCACCCCGCTCGAGTTCAAGCTGCTGTCCGCGTTCGTCCGTCACCCGAACGAGACGCTCAGCCGCGAGCGCCTGCTCGAGCTCGTGTGGGGCGACGTCGACGGCTTCGGCGGCGATCAAGTCAAGCTGTACGTCGGCTACCTGCGCCGGAAGCTGGGGTGGGGGCCGTCGGACGGCGGTCCGCTGGAGACCGTTCGCGGCTTCGGGTACCGCTATCGACCACCGGCAGCCGCACGGTGAAGCAGGCCCCGCCGTCGCGGTCGCTGCGTACGGTGACGCAGCCGCCGTGGCCCTCGACGATCGTGCGCACGATCGTCAGTCCCAGCCCGAGGCCGGGCGTCGCCCTGCCGGCCGCGTTGCGCGCGCGGTAGAAGCGCTCGAACAGGTGCGGCAGCTCTTCGGGCGGGATCCCGACGCCGCTGTCCTCGACTTCGATCTGCGCTCCGTCGTCGTCGCACGCGAGGCGCACGACGATGCCGCCGCCCGGCGGGGTGAACTTGAGCGCGTTCGAGAGCAGGTTGTCGAGCACCTGCGCGAGCCGATCGTGGTCGCCGATGCAGCGCCCGACCGGCGCGAGCTCGGTCGCCAGCGCGACGCCGGCCTCCGCCGCGTGCGGGCGAGCGGCTTCGACCGCGTCGTGCACGAGCGCGGTCAGGTCCACCTCGGCGGGCTCGAGCAGCAGCGGCGCGCCCTCGACCTGCGCCGCGAACAGCAGGTCGCCGACGAGCCGCACGAGCCGCCGCGCGTTGCGCTCGATCACCTCGAGGTAGCGCTGGTGCTCGGCCGGCAGCTCGCCGGTGTCGTCGCTGAGCAGCAGCTCGGCGTAGCCGAGGATCGCCGTCAGCGGCGTGCGCAGCTCGTGCGAGACGAGCGCGAAGAAGTCCTGCTTGGCGCGCTCGGCCTCGCGCTCGCCGGTGATGTCGCGCACGACGAGCAGCCGGCCGATCAGGCGGCCGCGGCCGTCGTGGACGGGCGCGACGTAGCGCGCGAACGCGCGGCGGGCGCCGGGCAGCGTGATCTCGTCTCGGCGCTCGTGCTCGTCGCCGTCTCCGTTGACCGACGCCGTCGTCTGCGGGAGGTCGAGCGTCGAGGCGTCGGCGGCGAAGGCGGCGCGCACGCCGCGCATCTGCGGGTTGTCGACGATCACTGCGCCGTCGCCGTCGAGCAGCGCGATCGCGTCGGGCGTCGTGTCGAGCACGGCGCGCACGATGCTCGCGCCTTCGCGGGCGGAGCGGACGGCCTCGATCAGCTCGCTGCGCTGGTCGGCCAGCTCGCGGTTCTGGCGTTCGAGCACGGCGCGGCTCTCCTCCAGCGAGTCGACCATCTGGTCGAACGTGCGCGCCAGCTCGCCGACCTCCCAGATCCCGCGCTCCGGACCGCCGACGCGTGCGCTCAGATCGCCTTCCGCAAGCTGACGCGCCGCGTTCGCGACGCGCCGCAGCGGCGCGAGCAGCGCGCGCCGCATGTAGATCATGAAGCCGAGCGCGCACACCAGCGCCGCGGCGACGCCGCTCGCTCCCGCGATCCACGCGAGGCGCATCAGCTCGGTCGCACGGGCGCGCTGCACGTTCCGCGCCGCCTGCTCGCGTCGCTGGAGCGACGCCAGCCGGCGGTCGAGCGCGCGCGCTGCGGGCGGCTCCACCCGCTGCGCTGCCGCGCTCCGCGGCTGTTCGGCGTATGCGCGCGTCGCACGGGCGAGCGCGACGGTCGGCGGTTCCGCCGCCTCCGCTCCGGCTTGCGTGAGCGCGACCGTGCTGTGACGGATACCGTCGAGGTCGCGCCGCGCGAGCGCGATCCGCGTGTCGGCCGCGGCCGACGCGACGCGCGCGGCGGTGCGCCCTTGGCGGGCGGCGGCCTCCAGGTCGTGCAGCGTCACGAGCAGCACGGTGAACACGCTCACGTGGAGGAGTGCGAGCAGGCCAATCGCGACGACGAGCCGCGCGTTGAGGCCGTGCAGACGGCGCATGCGAACACGCTACTCGCCCTGGCGCCCGTGCGTTGACGAACCGCCGCGCACGGGAATCATCAGACCAGTCTGTTGACCATCAAGACCGGGGGTGTGTCATGTCCGATCCTGCTCCAGCCCGCGTGCTGCTCGTCGCGAACCGTACGGCGGCGACCGAGAGGCTCTGCGAGGCCGTCCGCGAGCGCGCGCGGCGCGGACCGGCCGCGTTCCATCTCGTCGTGCCGGCGAACCCGCACGGACTGCACCGGGTCGTCGACCCTCAGGAAGGCGACGCCGGCGAGGCGGATCGCACGCTGGCGAGCGCGCTGCCGCTGCTGAGCGAGGCGGCCGGCGCGCCGGTCACCGGTCACGTCGGCGACGCGGAGCCGCTGATGGCGATCGCGGACGCGGTCAACGGCGCGCGCTACGACGAGATACTCATCTCGACGCTCCCGCGCCGGCTGTCGCGCTGGCTGCGCCTCGACCTCGTCAGCAAGGCGCACGGCTTCGGGCTGCCGGTCGCGCACGTGGAGGCGGCCGAGGCCGCTCCCGAGCGGGAGCGCGCCACGACCGCCTGAGGTGCTCCCCGGCCGCCGGCTGCTCAGTGGTGCTCGATGACGCGGTCGATCAGGCCGTACTCGACCGACTGCTGGGCGCTGAAGAAGCGGTCGCGCTCCATGTCGCGATGGACCTGCTCCTCGCTCTGGCCCGTGTGGAAGGCGTAGATCTCGTCGATCCGCTTGCGCGTGTTGATGATCTCGCGCGCGTGGATCTCGATGTCGGTCGACTGCCCTTCGAAGCCGGCCGACGGCTGGTGGATCAGGATGCGGCTGTTGGGCAGTGCCATCCGCTTGCCTCTCGCCCCGCCGGTCAGCAGCAGCGAGCCCATCGACATCGCGACCCCGACGCACATCGTCTGCACGTCGGGCTTGATGAACTGCATGGTGTCGTAGATCGCGAGGCCCGCGTAGATCGAGCCGCCGGGCGAGTTGATGTAGAGCGAGATGTCCTTCTCGGGATCCTGCGACTCGAGGTGCAGGAGCTGTGCGACGACGAGGTTCGCGATCTGGTCGTCGACGGGGGTGCCGAGGAAGATGATGCGCTCGTTGAGCAGGCGGCTGTAGATGTCGAACTCGCGCTCGCCCCGCGCGGTGCGCTCGATGACCATGGGGATGAGAGGCATGGCGCGTAGGCTCGCACATCGCGCCGCCCGGCCGCGCTGTCGTCAGGGCACGAGCACCGCCGCCCCCGCGAACGCGCCGGCACGCAGGTCGGCGAGCGCCTGCTCGGCCTGTGCGAGCGGGTAGCGCGTGACGCTCGTGCGGACCGGGATCCGCGGCGCCAGCTTCAAGAACGAGCTGCCGTCCTCGCGCGTGAGGTTGGCGACCGAGCGGATCGAGCGCTCGCGCCACAGGTCCTCGTAGGGGAACGACGGGATGGCGCTCATGTGGATGCCGGCGCAGACGACCGTGCCGCCGGGCGCGAGCGCTCTGAGCGCGGTGGGAACGAGCGGGCCGGCGGGGGCGAAGATCAGCGCCGCGTCGAGCGGCTCGGGCGGCCGCTCGTCGCTCGCGCCGGCCCAGACGGCGCCGAGCCTGCGCGCGAACGCCTGGCCGGCGGCGTCGCCGGCGCGCGTGAAGGCGTACACCTCGCGGCCCTCGTGGACGGCGACCTGGCAGACGATGTGCGCCGCCGCGCCGAAGCCGTAGAGGCCGATCCGCTCGGCGTCCCCGGCCATCCGCAGCGCGCGATGGCCGATCAGCCCGGCGCACAGCAGCGGCGCGACCTGGAGGTCGGGGTACGCGTCCTGCGGAGGCAGCGGGAAGCAGAAGCGCGCGTCGGCCACGGCCAGCTCGGCGTAGCCGCCGTCGATGTCGCGGCCGGTGAAGCGGGCGCGCTCGCAGAGGTTCTCGCGGCCGCCGCGGCAGTAGCGGCACTCGCCGCACGTCCAGCCGAGCCACGGGACGCCGACGCGCGCGCTGGCCGCGTGGGTCCCGGCCTCGTCGGGCTGGAGCACCTCGCCGACGATCTGGTGGCCGAGCACGAGCGGCAGGTGCCCCGGCGCCAGCTCGCCGTCGCGCAGGTGAAGGTCCGTACGGCAGATCCCGCAGGCGCGGACGCGCAGGAGGACCTGCTCGGGGCCGGGGGACGGATCGGTCAGCTCGATCGGCCGCAGGGGCTCTCCGGGCGCTTGCAGGACCATCGCGCGCATCCAGACATGATGGCGCGACGCGCAAGCATCATGACACCGTGGTGTCTTGCTACTGAGCCAGGCGCTCGAGCGCGCGCTGGTTCTCGGCCATCAATCGCCGCAGGCGCGCCTGGAACTGCCTGTCCTCGCGGCGCGACTTGATGCGCTCATCGATCGCGGCGCGAATCGCCTCGGAGACGGGCACGTCGTCCACGCGCGCCATCGCCTCCAGATCCGCCGCCAGCTCGTCGCTGAGCCGCAAGGTCATCGTCTTAGGCATCCCACCGCGCAGTATATCCACCTTGAAACATTCAGGCTAGACCATCACATATATCTGGTGGCTTGGTAGCTTGGCTTCGATATGGAACGGTTGACCATTGAAGACCTCCTGCTGATCGCCGAGGTCGTCCTCGACGTGCCGGGCGAGCAGCTCGCCCGCGCCACGCGGCTCGACGCGGCGGCCGCGGCGCTCGCCGCGGCGGGGCGTCAGCGCACGCTGGCGCAGCAGACCGCGACGCTGTGCTGCCGGCTGGTGCGCGACCGTCCGCTTCCGTACGGGAACAAGCCGGTGGCACTGCTGGCCGCGCTCGAATTGATATCACGCAACCGAGCAACCTGGATACCGTCAGAAGTCGGTGCATACGAGCTTGCCACCACGATCGAGCGGGTCGCATCGGGCGAGCTGTCGGAGGCGGCGTTCGGCGCCTGGGTGCGCCGGCACGTCGCCTCGCGGTGAGCCGCCGCGGGTAGGCTGCACGGCGTGTTCCCGGTCAACGTGCCGAACGTCCTGACGGTCTTGCGGATCCTGCTCGTGCCGGTGCTCGTCGTCGCGCTGCTCGACGCGACGCCGAGCGGCGACACGCTGGCCGCCGTCGTGTTCGCCGTCGCCTCGCTGACCGACCTGCTCGACGGCTACCTCGCGCGCACGCGCAACGCGATCACGACGTTCGGGAAGCTGATGGACCCGATCGCCGACAAGCTGCTCGTCGTCGCGGCGCTGGTCGCGCTCGTCTCGCTCGGCCGGCTGGCCGCGTGGGTCGCGATGGTGATCATCGCGCGCGAGTTCGCGGTCACCGCGATGCGGATGGCGGCCGGCGCGCAGGGGGTCGTGATCGCGGCGAGCCTGTTCGGGAAGGCGAAGACCGTCCTCCAGATCGCGATGGTGCTGGCGCTGATCGCCGCCGGCGACACGAGACCGCTGTGGCTCGACCTGTTCGTCGACGCGACCGTCGCGGTGACGGTGATCTCCGGCGTCGACTACTTCCTCGGCCTGCGGCGGCGGCTGGCCCGCCGCGAGCGCGAGGCCGACGCCGACCGCACGCCGCTCGACGGCGCAGCCTGACGCACGCGGCTCCGACGTTCTCAGCCGAGCGGCTTGCGCCACGTCGTCTGCTGCCAGACCGGCCGCAGCCCGACCGACGCGTACGGCTCCGGCACGGCCGGGCGGCGATCGCCGACGCGGGCGACGACGGTCTCGAAGCCGCGTGCGCGCATGCGCGCGAACGCCTCCAGCAGCAGTGCGCGCACGAGCGGCTCGAGCGGCTCGTCGGGCGCGACCGCGAGCTGCACGACGATCCCGTCGGCGTCGTTCCAGCTCTCGCAGATCGCGGCGCCGACGAGCTCGTCGCGCTGGCAGGCGAGCACGCACAGCTCGGAGTCGAGGCGCTCGTCGGCGAGGTGCTCCTCGTGGAAGCGGGCGAGCGCGAGCGGCTCGCCGTCGGCGTCGACCGCGTCGGAGCGGTCGAGCAGCGCGAGCACCTCGGCGATCCCGCGGTCGTCGTCGAGCCCGGCCGCGGCGACGCCGTCCGGCCAGCTCGGCGGCTCCGGCGCGACGTCGAGCGGACGCTCGAGCCGCCACGCGTGCCACACCGGCCGATAGCCGGCCTGCTCGAGCGGGCGCTCGGCCAGCCGGCTGCCGGCGGCCACGCGCTGCTCCAGCTCGGCCGCGCCGCGCTCGAGCGCGCGCGCTTCCACGAGCGCTCGCAGGTGCGAGCCGAGCCCCCGTCCGCGGGCGCGCGGGTGCACGCGCACCTCGGCGTCGGGCGGCGCCACGAACGCGTAGCCGATCGTCTCGCCGCCGCTGTCCTGCGCGATCCACGCGTCGCGGGCGAGGTCGGCGCCCGGGCGTTCCCAGTCCTCGAGCACGTCGGCCAGCTCGCGATCGGAGCGGCCGGTGTCGGCGACCTGGCAGGCGGTCGTCAGGACGAGCACGGCGACCGCCTCCTCGTCGGTCCCCGCCGGGTGGTGCAGCCGCACGCCCGCCGGGAGCGCCATGGCGCTACGCGTCGGCTCCCGCCGCGCCGTCGAGCCAGGCGCGCAGCGAGACGTGCGTCGGGCTCGCCGCGCCGGACGCGAGCTCGCGGCGCACTTCGCCGAGCAGCCCGAAGCGCTCGGCGACGACGTTGTGCTGGTGGATCGTCTCGAGGTTCTCCTGGCGGGCGGAGACGAACGCCGCGTCGGCGAGCAGCGGGAAGCGCTCGACCACGCCGCCGATCATCTCGCGCACGCAGTCCTCGACGAAGCGCGGGCGGCGGTGCGCCTTCTCGACGACGGCCGCCTCGTCGCTGCGCTTCATCAGCTCGTAGATCTCGGAGGACATCGAGCCCTCGACGATGTCGAGCAGCGTGCGCGCCTCGATCTCGTCCTCGCACTCCTCCGTGCAGCCGATGTGCAGCGTGCCGAGGCCGCGCTGGTTGTGCGTCGCGACGGGGACGTGCTCGAGGATCCGCTCGACCTCGTCGGCGTCGTACCCGTCCGCGAGCAGCCGCTCGCGCGCGGTCCCGGCGACGAGCTGCTGCGCGCAGGGGCACGCGGTCATGCCCTGGGCGGCGACGCCGACGAGCCGGCGCGTGCCTCGCTCGGACGCGACCGCCGAGCCGTAGAGCGTGTAGATCTCCTGCGTCTGGATGCCGGAGACGGGCGCCGGCTTGTGCTCGGGGTAGCGCGCGGCGATCGTCACCTCGGCGCGGCGGGCGCCCTGCCGGTCGCGCACGCGCTCGGCGACGTGCGTCGCGAGCGTCTCGGCCTTGAAGGTCGCCTCGCCGAGGATCACCTCGCGGATCGCCTCGTTGACGACCTCCTCGAAGCGCGACATGTGCGCGCCCTTCTGCTGCGGGCCGAGGTCGACGAAGCACTCGATCCGCGCGGAGAAGAGCTGCTCGGCGCCATCCTGTCTGATGCGGATGACCTTCTCGATGCCGGTCACGCCGACGCTCGAGAGGCTGACCTGGAGCGCCGGGCGCTGCGCCTGGACGTCCGGCGCGCTGACGGTTGCGGTGCGGGAGCTCGACATCCCGCCCAAGGGTAGCGAGGCGAACGTCGGCGGCGGCTGCCGGGGACGACGCGCCGACCTGTCGCGCGACGCAGGCGGGGACCGTCAGGGGACCCCTAGCTTTGTGGTATCACTCCGCACAGGCCGCAAGCCGCCTCCACGCTCACGGGCGGGAGAGCGCGAATGGCTCGGCCCATCGCGATCGACATCGCGGACGTAGCGTTCAGTTACGAGGTGCAGTGAGGAGAGGGGGGCTCGCGTCCGCGCGGGTCCGAAACGCGTCTCGATGGGAACGACAACGTGACGGAGAAGGCTGGAGTGCTGTCGGCGGAGGAGACGCCGCTGCTCGAGTTGGAGGAGCTGCGCAATCTCATCGCCGAGGGGCAGGAACGGGGGTACCTGACCTACGAGGAGATCTCCGGATGCCTCGAGGAGGTCGATGTCACGAAGGAGCAGGTGCAGGAGCTCTACGCGCACCTGGAGGAGCACAGCATCGACGTCATCGAAGCGGACGGACGGCCCGAGGCGGCGGCCGAGGGCGGGTCGGAGGGCAGTGAGCGCCCGGAGCCGAGGACGACCTCGAAGCGCCCCGAAATCGACTTGACCGTGGAGCCGAGCCTCGACTCGCTGCGGCTCTACCTGCGTTCGATCGGACGCGTGAGCTTGCTCACGGCCGAGCAGGAGGTGCACCTGGCGCAGCGCATCGAGCGCGGCGACATGGTCGCCAAGCAGCAGATGATCGAGGCCAACCTGCGCCTGGTGGTCTCGATCGCGAAGGGCTACCTCGGACGCGGGCTGACGTTCCTCGACCTGATCCAGGAGGGGTCGCTCGGACTGATCCGCGCGGTCGAGAAGTTCGACCACCGGCGCGGCTTCAAGTTCTCGACCTACGCGACCTGGTGGATCCGCCAGGCCGTGACGCGAGCGATCGCCGACAAGGGCCGCACGATACGGATCCCGGTCCACATGGTCGAGAAGCTGAACAAGGTCGTGCACGTCGAGCGCCAGCTCGTCCAGACGCTCGGTCGCGAGCCGACGCCGGAGGAGATCGCCGCCCAGCTCGACTGCCCCGTCAGAGAGGTGCGCGACATCCTGCGGATGGCCCAGCAGCCGGTGTCGCTGGAGAAGCCGATCGGCGAGGAAGAGGAGTCGGAGCTCGGCGACTTCGTCGAGGACCAGACGGCTGAGTCGCCGTTCGAGCTGGCCTCGGAGAACCTGCGGCGCGACAACGTCCGCCGCGCGCTGGCGGCGCTGCCGCAGCGCGAGCGCGAGGTGATCGAGATGCGCTTCGGGCTCTCGGGCGGGCGTCCGCGCACGCTCGAGGAGGTCGGCCGCGCGTTCAACGTCACGCGCGAGCGGATCCGCCAGATCGAGAACCACACGCTCAAGAAGCTTGAGGCGCTGCCCGAGGCGCAGCGCCTGCGCGACGCTTCCTGATCTGCACGGCGCCACCCCGCGCCGCCGCCCTCGTCGGGCGGCGGCGCGGGACGCGTGCGGCACGCCTCCGCTCGCTACACTTCCGCTCCCTGCTCGGGGGGATGTCCGAGTGGTTAAAGGAGACGGGCTGTAAACCCGTTGGCTCTGCCTACGCAGGTTCGAATCCTGCTCCCCCCACTTGATCGAGGAGAAGGTCATCGCTCAGGCCGGACGACGCCTCGTCGAGGCCGCGGCGGCTCCCGCTCAGGTCTTCGTCTTCGGCTCACACGCGCGCGGGGACGCGCACGAGGACAGCGATCTCGACTTCCTGGTGGTCGAGCGCGGCGATCGGCAGCCGCCGACGGCGGAGGAGATGGTGCGGTTGCGGCGGGCGCTGCCGCCGTTGGGCGTTCCGGTGGACGTGATCGTCATGAGTGAGGATCTCGTCCGTCGGCGCCGGGACGTTCCCGGGTCGCTGGTGTACTGGGCGATGCGCGAGGGCCGGCTTGTCGCTGAGTCCTGACCAGCGCGAGTACGCGGCGCGGTTGCTGCGAAAGGCGGGCGAGGACCTGGAGGTCGTGCGCGCGCTGCTCGACAACGAGTCGATCGCCGACGACGTGATCGGCTTCCACGCGCAGCAGGCGGTCGAGAAGGCGATGAAGGCGGTCCTCGTCGTCCATGGCCTCGCGTTCCGCAGGGCGCATGACCTCGGCTACCTGCTGGAGGTCGCCGCGGGCGGCGACGTGGATGTCCCGCGGAACGTCGCCGCGGCGCAGTGGCTCACGCCGTGGGCCTCGGAGTTCCGCTACGACGAGCCCGAGGTCGCCGGCTTCGATCGCGGGGAGAGCCTGGAGAGCGCCGAGCGTGCGATCGAGTGGGCGCGAGGCGTGCTCGACAGCGCCGCGTAGGCCGAGCCGCCGTAACCGCCCCACGCCCGCCGTCGTAGCCTGCCGCCGCAGGCTTCCGCTCCTGCTCCCCCCACTGCCTCGCCGCTTCGGACAGCGCCGGTCGGCGGCGGCCGCTGGCCGGTAGGCGACCGGTCGCGCCCGGACAGCGACGGACATGCGCGGACGGCGGCGGGCGCGTCTTCGGCGGCGCGTCCGCGCCGGTTCGGGGGACGGGCGGGGGTAGGCGCGCGCGCGATCGGGGGACGGCGTGATCCTCGAGGCGATGCAACTGCGCCAGGTGCTCGCCGGGCGCAAGACCCAGGTTCGCCGGCTCGCCGGCGTCGCCCGGTGCGGTTACGCGCCCGGCGGCGACTATCCGCTCGAACGGCTCAAGTCCCCGAGCGAGCTCGACGACTACGAGCGCGCCCGCGCCGGTCGCCCGGGCGCGCGGCCGCCGCGCGTCGCCGTCGGACGCGTGATCGTCATCGAGGTGCGGCGCGAGCGGCTCGGCGAGATCGCGCTCGCCGACGCGCGACGAGAAGGCTTCAAGACGACAGACGACTTCCGCGTGCACTGGGTCACGCGGCACGACCGTCGCTGGCTCGCCGACCTCGATCGGGAGCCCGACCCGGCGACGCTGCTCGCGCGCTTCCACGCGCGACATGCCGCGGCCGAGGTGTGGGTCGTCGCGTTCGAGCTCGATCGGGCAGCCGCGCCGCGGCTGCTCGCCGCTCGCTCGGAGCGCGGCTACGTCGAGCACCACTTCGATCGCGGGGGACGTGGCGTCGCGCTCGCCGACGAGCCGGAGGCGATCGACGAGCGGACGCAGGAGCGGCTGACCGCCGCGGCCCGCGAACGGCGGCGCGCGTTCCTCGCGGACCGCGCGGCCGAACGCAGGCTGCTGTCGCTCGAGCTGCGCCTGCGGCACGCCCGCGAGCGGGCCGCGCGTCAGCGGATCGACGTGAGCGGAGACCTGCGCGTGATCGCGGCGCGCGTGGAGGCGATCGAGCGCAAGCTCGACGGCCGCCCATGACCAGATTCGGTTGTGCGGTGGATCGATGTCGTGGTAGACTGGTGGCCGCGCATCCTTCGGCCCGCAGATATTCCGGGCGCGGTCCCCGCGGTAGCCGACGTGCGCCCCGAGCCGATCTCGCCGACCGGCGCCGCGAACCGTCCCGCCGGCCGACACGCGCGCGTCGTCGTCCACCGAGCCAGCGCAGGTCGCCCATGCCAGCCGTCCATCTCACCGCTCCCGAGCTGCGCGCCGCGCTGCGCGCGCTCGCCGTCCGCACCGACGGCTGCCCGCTCGTCGCGAGCGTGCGCAGCCAGCTCGCGCTCGCGCTCGACCGCGCCACGCGGAGCCGTTCGTGAGGGTCCTGCTGCTGGGCGCCGGCGGCAACGCCGCCAACAACGTCGCGCGCTGCCTGTGGGCGGCCGGCCACTTCACCGTCGGCGCCGACGCCGACCCCTTGACGCTCCGGCTCTCGGACTGCGATCGGACGGTCGTGCTCGAGACGCTGCCCGCCGACGGGGAGGCCCACCTCGAGGAGCTGCGGATGCTCATCGAGCGCCACGGGATCGGATTCGTGCACGCCCAGCCGGATGCGGAGGCGCGCTTCGTGGCGAAGCATCGTCGCGGCCGCCACGGCCTCGGCTGCCCGGTCGCCGTGCCGCCCGCCGCGATCGTCGCGCGCTGCCAGGACAAGCTCGCCTGCGCCGACGCGCTCGGCGGGCTCGCGCCCGCGACCCACTCTCTCGACGGAGGACGAGCGGCGGCCGAGAAGGCGCTGCGGCGCCACGGCGCCGTCTGGCTGCGACCGCGGCGCGGCTCGGGCTCCGTCGGCGCGCTGCCGACGTCGAGCGCCGCGATGGCCGAGCAGTGGGTCGCCCACTGGGCCGCGCGCCGCGGGCACGGCTGGGAGGAGTGGACGGCCGCCGAGGTGCTGCCCGGGCGCGATCTCTCGTGGACGGGCGTCTACAGCTACGGCCGCCTCGTGCTCAGCGTCGCGAAGGAGCGCGACCGCCTGCTCGGCGCGCAGCGCTCGCCCGCCGGCGTGTCCTCGACCGCGACGGTCCAGCGCATCGTCCGCCGCCTCGATCTCAACGCCGTCTGCGAGGAGGCCGTCCGGCGCGTCGCCGGCGAGGAGCTGCCGCACGGCGCGATGATGGTCGACGCGCGCGAGGACGCCGGCGGCCGCCCGCGCGTCACCGAGATCAACGCCGGGCGCTTCGGCACGACCGTCGACTTCTTCCAGCAGACCGGCCCGTGCCTCGTCGACCTGCTGGTCGAGATCGGGACCGGCCGCTACGACGGTCCGTTCGAACGGCGCGACGAGCACGCCGTCGGCGCGATGCAGGTGCGCAACACCGACTGCCTGCCGCGCGTGCTGGCGCCCGCCGACGTCGAGGCGCCGGCGGGGACGGGAGCGGCGCCGTGCGCCTGATCGGGCTGCTGTCGTGGTACGCCGAGCGCCCGTCGTGGCTGGCGGCGTGCATCGCGAGCTACCGCGTCGCCGGGATCGACCACCTGGTCGCGCTCGACGGCGCCTACGCGCTCTTCCCCGGCGGAGCGGCCCGCAGCTCCGGGGTCGAGGCCGACGCGCTCGTCGAGGTCTGCAACGCGCACGACCTCGGCCTGACGCTCGTGCGGCCGGCGACGGTCTGGGCGGGCAACGAGGTCGAGAAGCGCACGAGCCTCTTCCGCCACGCCGACGCGATCGCGACGCCGGGCGAGGACTGGTACGTCGTGATCGACGCCGACGAGCTCGTCACGCGCGCGCTCGACGGCTGGCGCGACGCCCTCGCCGAGACGCGGCTCGACTGCGCGGAGGTGCTGCTGTGGGAGCGGGACGACCGCGACACGGAGTCGCGCGCGCAGGTCGACCGCGCGATCCGCGCGGACCCGCTCGCGCGCACGCCGATCCGCAAGCTGTTCCGCGCGATCCCCGGGATCCGCTGCGTCGGCAACCACTACACCTGGGTGACCCCGGACGGGCGCCGGCTGTGGGGCAGTCACGTGTGCGAGCCGGGACTCGACCTGACCGAGCAACTGCACGTCGAGCACCGCACGCAGTACCGCGGCCTGCTGCGCCGCGACGCCAGCCACGAGTACTACCGGCTGCGCGACGCGGCCGGGATCGAGCGCTGAGCGGACGCCGTCCGCGCCACCCACCACGACCCGACAGGGAGCCACCCGCATGACCGTCCTGCACGATGTCCGCCTCGAGCTGGCGAGACTGCTGTCGACCGCGCTCAGCCCGGTCACGGTGAGCGCCTATCCGATCGCGGGGACGCTGCCCGACGACGTCGTCTACGTCAACCGCGCCCGCTCGCGTTTCCGCTGGCGCTCGCTCGGCGACCAGACCACCGATCGGGCCGAGTACCTGCTGATCGAGGTGATCGCCCGCAGCTACCGCGCCGGCGCGACGACGTCCTCGGCGCCGGGCGGCGCGGTCGACGGCTGCGAGGCGCTGCTGGCCGCGATCGAGGACGCCGTCGTCAGAGACGGCGGCCAGGTCGGCGGCACGGTGACGTTCGCGCGCATCTCCCGCTGGAGAGTCTTCCCCGCCCTGTACCCGAGCTCCAGCCCGACCGGCTGGGAGGCCGTCGGCAAGGCGCGACTGAAGGCGCGCAACTACCCGTGATGCACCTCATCTACGTCGGCGCGCATCCGGGCGTCGAGTCACACGCGTTCGCCGGCGTCGCGCAGCGGCACGGCGAGCCGATCGACGTCGATCCCGACGTCGCGGAGGCCCTGATCGCCCGCGGGGACTTCATCCCCTCCAAGCCCGAGCCGGTCCGTGGGCCGGTTCAAACGACCAAGGAGCAGTAGACCATGGGCATTCCGTCCGGCCTCGGGGCACAACTCGGCATCGCGACCGAGTCCGCCTACGGCACCTATGCGGCCCCGACGACGTTCTTGAAGCCGACGTCGGAGAGCATCCAGCGCACCAACAACTACGTCCGCACGTTCGGCCTCGGCTCCGGCAGCCTCGTACAGGACGCGAGCCTGCACACGCTGACGACGCACACCGCCGCCGGCGGCTTCGTGCTCGACGTGCGCGACAAGGGCTTCGGCAAGCTCCTCAACATGCTGCACGGCAACACCGTCACGCCGACGTCGCTGACCGGCGGGCTCTACCGCCAGCAGCACGACATCGGCCTCACGAGCCCGACCGGCAAGAGCCTGACCGTGCAGGTCGGCCGCCCGGACATCACCGGCACGGTCCAGCCGTTCTCCTACCTCGGGTCGAAGGTCACGCAGCTCGTCTTCACGCTCGACCTCAACGGCGTCGTCAGCGCCAGCGTCACGCTCGACGCGCAGGACGAGGTGACGAGCCAGGCGCTCGCGACCGCCACGTTCCCGACCGGCGCCGTGCCGTTCAGCTTCACCAACGCGACGATCCAGTTCGACGGCGTGCTGCTGACCGACGTCGTCACGAGCGCGACGGTGACGATCCCGCTCCCGCAGAAGGTCGACCGCTTCGGCATCGGCGGCGGCGCGATCAAGAAGGAGCCGGTCGTCAACGGCGCGATGGCGCCGACGATCGCGCTCAACATGGAGTTCGCGAACCTCAACCAGCTCACCGCGTTCCAGAACGCGACGACGCGCAAGCTCCAGCTCCTGTGCACCGGCTCGACGACGTCGGGGACGTTCACCTCGGGGCTCAACTTCACCGCCTACGCGACGCGCACCACGGCGGCGAACCCGGTCGTCTCGGGGCCGGACGTCCTCAGCCAGCAGGTGCAGCTCGAGGTCGTCAACAACAGCACCAACCCGCCGCTGACGATTGAGTACATCGGCGGCGACTCGGCGCTCTAGCCGAGGGCCGCACCGCAAGCCGTGGGCGGGCGGGCCGTCGGGCGACGAGGCCCGCTCCGCCCACGCATCGTTGCCCGCTCGTCGCCCGCCATCAGGAGGACGCAACGCATGTCGCAGAACAGGATCGCCCTGCCGGACGCCGTCGGCGACTTCGAGGTGACGCTCGAGGACGACGGCCTCAGACGCATCTACCGGCCGGTCGCGGTCGTGCGCTCGGTGCAGCGCAAGATCCGCCGGATCCAGCACGAGCTCGACCAGCTCGCGAAGGACGCCGACGACCGCTCGCCCGAGGAGCTCGAGCAGCTCGAGGACGAGGTGCTGCGCAAGACGTGCGACCTCATCAACCTCGCGCTGCGCGGCGTCGCCGCCGACGCGCCGGCGCCCGGCGACATGCTCTACGAGGGCTACGAGCGCGACCGCGTCGCGCCCGGCCAGATCGTCTCGCTGCTCGTGCAGCTCAACGAGGCGGGCTTCGACGGCCGCCCTACCTGACCGAGGCGGAGCAGCTCGAGCTGTACCTCCTGCGACGTCACTTCGGCATCTCCGCCCACGAGGCCGAGCACGAGATCCCCGCGTGGGAGCTCGACGTGCTGATGACGCAGCTCCTCAGAGACCTCCACGAAAGGGGGTGACCCGATGGCAGGAACCAGATTTACCGTCACCTTCGAGTCGGACACGGCGGGAGTGGACGGGACGCTCAGACGCGTCGGCGAGGAAGTCCCGCGGCTCGCCGGCCTGGCCGTACAGCGACAGGCTGCGGACATCGCGCGGCTGGCTGGACATGTCGAACGGCTGCGCCGGACGGTCGAGCGACCGGCGCCGCGGCTGATGCCGGGGCGGCCCGAGAGCGGAGAGAGCGATGTCGTCGGCAGCGCACTCGGTGTCATGAGCCGAGGTTCTCAGGCAGCCTACGGTCTGTCGACGCTCGCGCGGAGACAGTCCGAGTTCCTCCGTCAGTTCCATCAGGTCGTCTCTTTGCAGACTGGGGCCTGGGATCTCTTCAAGGGAGCCGGAGCCGTCGTGACGCAGAGCCATCATGGCGGCGGTGGGATCCTCGGTGGTCTCGCGCGCGCCGCGAAGGGACTGGCGGACATCGGGGGGGCTGCCGCGGAAGAGGTCGGCAGAGGTGCGGAGGCGGTGGGCTCCACAGCGTCGAAGGTGATACGCGCCGGGGGCGGCGTGGTCTCCAAGGTGGTCAGCTTGCCTGCCGTGCGCATCGGCTTGCGCGTGGCCGATCACGCGTCACCGATCTACGACGCTTGGAGCCTCTACAGAATCGCCCGCAGCCCGGCGATCAAGGGCACGCTCAACAAGGTCGCGACCGTCGCCGACGCCACCATCAGCGGGATCGGAACGGGCATCTCGGCCGGTTTCGCCAGCGGCGAGCTGGTGGACCCTGCCGGCGGCGGGATTCCCGGGGCGATCATCGGCGGCACGGCGCTCGGGCTCGCTGGTCTCGGCGTGGGCCTCAAGGCGGCGATGCGCACGCCGCCGCGCGCGAGCGGGGCGGCTGGCCGCTCCGGCGGCGACTTCCGAACCCAATGGCTCGGCCACCTGGACGATCTGGTCGCGCAGACCAGACGCGGGACGCGGCGCGCGCGAGAGACTGCCCGTAGCGAGCTGTCCTACCTGAGCGAGGTCGTCAAGCACAACGGGCGACAGCTCGCGGGAGCGCTGACGGAGCCGTTTACGAGACCGCTCGCGAACAGCATCCACACCGCCGGGACGCTCTCGCGCGGCAACGTCGCCGCCGTCATCAACCAGTTCAGACAATTGAGCCCGCAGATGCGGCAGGTCACGGCGACGGCGCTGCGCGATCAGGTCGCGACCATGGAGGCGCACAGACAGGTCCTCAAGGGGACCACCCGTGCGCTGGTGGCCTCGATCAACAGCGAGTGGCCGAGCATCGAGCCCGCTTCACAGCGTGCTGTGACCTCGGCGATCATGCACATGTCGAGCAGAATGGCGGACGGCCGGCGGGTGCTGAACCCGGACGCGGCCAAGCTCGCCGACGGGATCCGCTCGGCGATGCAGGGGCCGTTCGGCGGGATCGTGCAGGACTTCGGGCACGTCGTGTCGGGCCTCGTCTCGAGCGTCAACTCAGGCACCTCGGCGGTCTCGCACGTCTCCTACTCGACGGCGGGCAGCCATGCCTCCTCGCCGCCGCGGACCTACCGCAGACAGGCGAGAAAGTTCTTCAGAGCGCTCCACCTCGACGGCAGCAGCCCGTTCTCGTCCTTCCATCGGGGCGGCCTCGTCCCCTCGCTCGTCTCCCCCGGCGAGCGGATCGTCCACCGCGATCACGAGTGGATCGTCCCCGGCGCGCGCACGGCGGCCGACAACGTGCTCGCGATGCTGCCGTTCGGCGCGGCCGTGCTGACCGATCACGGCCAGTCGCTGATGGCGGCCGGCATCGGGCTCGACGCGGCGCTCGCACACCAACTGCCGCACTTCGCGAGAGGCGGACGGGCGGGCGATCACCACAGACACGGCGATCACCACAGCACCGGCGGCGCCTCGTTCGGCTACACCGTTCGCGTCCACCTCGGCCAGCTCGTCCATACGACGCGCACGGCCGGCGGCGCCAAGCAGCTCGCCAGAGCGATGCGCGAGCTGCGCAGAGCGCTCGGCGACACCGAGGACGTCAGCTATGGGCGGCTCCAGCGGCTCGGCGGCTCGGTCCGCAGACAGGTCGCGGAGCTGCGCAGAGGCGGCAGAAGAAGACTCCAGGTCAAGCGCCTGAGCGACGACCTGAACGCGATCGAGCACGAGATGGACCGTCGGATCCAGCAAATCTCGGCGCAGGCCCAGCACGTGTTCGACTCCTCGAGGAGCACGCCGGACCAGATCTCAAGAGCGCTCGGGAGCCAGCACGGCAGACGCACCGGCCTCTACCAGGCGCTCGATCGCGCGCGGTCGAGACACGACAGAAACAGCGCACGGCGGATCAGAAGAGAGATCGCGCAGGGCAGACGCGCCTATCAGCGGGCGGTCGCCGCGCAGCAGGCCGCGGATCATCAGCGGCAGTACGACCAGGCTGACGCGGGCCTCGCGCTCGACGACCTCGCACTGTCCGCCAATCCCGACGACCCTGCCGCTCGCAACAGAAAGCTCCAGGACCTCCAGAGCTACAGATCGCTGCTGTCGGGCGACCTCGCGAGAGCGCAGAGAGCGAACGACTACGCCGCCATCACCGATCTCGCCGCGAGACTCCAGGACGTCGGCGCGTCGATCAGAGACCTCACCGACGCGACGCAGCAACAGCAGGAGCTCGCGCAGCAGCGCATGGACCTCGACAGAGAGCTGGCCGACAACCAGAGACGCATGCTCGCGGTCGCGGAGTCGCAGCCGAACGTCCTGCTCGGCGGCCTGATCGCGGCGATCAACGGCGGGATCGGCGGCAGAGTCGGCCTCGGCTTCCAGACCCCCGGCTTCGCGGGGCAGGGAGCGCGCTACTGATGCCGACCGAGGGGCTCGTGATCGACTCGACGGCGGAGAGCTCGTCGAACGTGCCGCTGGACTTGATGGCGGCGCCGTTCGCGGTCACCGCGATCAGAACGCCGACGCCGCCGCTGGATTCGCGCTGGGCGCAGCCGGCCGACGCCGACGGCGACCGGCTGGTGGCGTTGCGGTACCTCAATCGCGAGATCGTTGTGACGGTCGAGATCGTGCCGACGGCGGCGAGCGCGTCGAGCGCGCAGACGGCGCTGCGCTCGCTCGCCGACAAGCTGGCGAAGGTCAACCGGCAGGGCGGGACGCTCCGCCGCACGCTTCCGACGGGCGACGCGATCACGTTCGACCTGCTGACGGCCGACCAGATCGACCCGTCGTGGGACCCGACGTGGGACATCGCCCGCGCGCTGACGCTCGATGTGCACTTCACGGCGAAGCCGTTCTGGCGCGGGACGGAGGTGGCCTACAGAGCGCATACCGAGACGAGCCTTCCGGTGCTCGTATTCACAGAGACGGCTCCGACCGGCGATGTCCCGGCGCTCGGGCGGCTGGTGCTGACCGACGCTCAGGGCGTGCGCCAAGGGTCGGTCGTTTGGGGGATCCAGTCTGAGCACTACGACAGCGCGGCGACGGCGGCCCTGTTCTACGAGGCTGAGGCGTGCACACCGCTCGGCGACGCTGCCGTCGCGCTGATCGGCGGCGCCTCGGGCAGCGGGTCGAACGCCATCACCGAAGGGAACCTCGACGTCACGTGGGCCGGCGTGCTGTCGACCAACACCGCCGGCGGCTCGACGCTTACGCACGTCGGCACGTTCCGCTTCTTCGCGCGCTGCTATCGCCCCACGACGAACAACGGCGCCGTCAGCGTCGCGCTGGAGTGGGCGGCGGGCGACTTTCTCTCGTGGACGACGAATACCCAGGTCGACTTCGCTGTTGGCGACAGCGAGGGCGTCTTCACGGCCGTCGATCTGGGCCTCGTCTCGCTGCCCGCCGCGCTGAAGGGCACGCAGTCGTGGGAGGGCCGGATCATCGCCAAGAGCACGGTCGCCGGCGACGACGTCAGCATCGATTGCTTCTGGCTCGTGCCGGTCGAGGAGGGCTCCGGCGAGATCACGAGCCTCTCCCCGCCGTCAACGCCGACGTCGTTCCTCGCGCGCGACGGCTTCGACCAGACGTCCGGCTCGCTCGCGGGGAAGGCGCTGTCCGTCGGCGGGACGTGGTCGGGCGCCGGCGACACGGACGACTTCGTCCTCGACACGACCGGTCACACGGCGCAGCGGACCGCCACCTCCGACACGGCGCCGCGTTTCGAGATCGCGGGGACGACGAGCGCGACCGCTGTGAATCTCGTCGTGTCGGCGTCGAGCTCGAGCCTTGCGAACTCCACCTACGCGCGGACCGGCGTCTTCGCACGGTACGCCGACGTGAGCAACTACGTCTACGCAGCAGTGCTTTGGAGCTGGAGGAACATCACCAACGATCTCTTCTCGATCACGTATTTCGGCACCCTCTACGTCGGGAAGGTCATCGCCGGCGTGGACACGCAGGTCGGGTCCGCCTCACTGGGCCAGACGGCGATCAACGCTGGGGTTACGGTGACAATGGCGTTCACCGCCAACACGGACGGTAGCTGGACTCTCGCCGCGTCGCTCGACGGATCGGTCGGCTCGCCGATGGCCTCGGGGTACGACGCCGCACTTGCGACCGGCGGGGCCCTCGCATCCGGGAAGTACGGCCTCTACGACTACAACCCCGGCTCGACCGCGCAGACGCGCAAGTTCGACAACTTCCAGGCGTGGGTGCCGGTCGCGGACGCCGCGATCTACGCCAACCGCAGCCTCGAGGTCCGTAACGACGGCGTGATCCGCCAGGACAGCAGCGGACTCGTGTGGACCCGGCCGAGCTCGTACGAAGGCGACTATCTGGTCGTCCCGGTCGCCGGCCCGGAGGGCCGCAACGTCCGCGCGATCGCCAAGGCGTCGCGGCAAGGGGCAGACGCCGGCATCGACGATCTCACCGGCCAGCTCTACGTCACGCCCCGCGGCTTGATCGCGCCGTAGCGCGCGCACGACAGGAAGCGCCACTTCTCAGCAACCCGCGAAGGGAGCATCTCCCATGGCCGACAATGTCTCGATCACGCCCGGCTCGGGCGCGACCATCTCCGCCGACGACCTCGGCGGCGTGCTCGTGCAGCGCGTGAAGATCCAGATCGGCGCGGACGGGTCCGCGACCGACGTCACCTCCAGCAACCCGATCCCCGTCAGCGATGCCGGCACCACGCTGAGCGTCGACGACGCCGGCACCACGCTCAGCGTCGACGACGGCGGCGGCTCGCTCACGGTCGATGGCAGCGTCTCGCTCGCGGCGGCGATCCCGGCCGGGACGAACGCGATCGGGATCGTCGGGCTCGCGCCGCAGACCGCAGGCGGCTGGTCGGTCTCGCGGCTGCTCGCGGCCGCCTCGACGAACGCGACCTCGGTGAAGGCCTCGGCCGGTCAGGTCGGCGGCTGGTACCTCTTCAACGCCGCCACCGCGACGCGCTACCTCAAGCTCTACAACAAGGCCTCGGCGCCGACGGTCGGCACCGACACGCCGTTCATGACGATCCCGATCCCGCCGGGCGCGGCGGCGAACGTCGAGCTCGCGCAGGGGATCGCGCTGGGCACCGGGATCGCGTTCGCGCTCACGACCGGCGTCGCCGACAGCGACACCGGCGCGCTGACCGCGAACGACGTCGTCGTCAACCTCCTCTACAAGTAGGGGCGCGGCGTCGTGGGCCGGATCATCACATACGGCTGGGAGAGCTGGGCTGAGCCCGCTCCCGGCATCACTGGCACGCCGTCGACGATCGCGACCGACTTCCACGGCGGCTCGCACTGCGGCGAGATCACCGGCAGCGCCGTCACGACGCAGCGCCACGGCTGGGAGTGGTCGCTGACCGGCCTGAACAACCACGACTACTTCCTGCGCTTCTACTTCAAGAAGTCGGGCAACCCGTCGGGCGCCGTCACCCTCACGCAGCTCGGGGCGCTGAGCGGCGGCTTCTTCGGCGCGCTGATCCTCAACACCGACGGCACGCTCAAGCTCCAGCGCAACGGCTCGATCGACGTCGGCTCGCCGACGTCCGCGCTCGCCGACAACGCCTGGTACCGCCTCGGGCTGCGCGTGCGCTGCGGCTCCACCAGCTCGAACGGCCAGGTGGAAGGGCTGCTCAACGGCGTGCAGTTCGCGGTCGCGACCGGCGTCAACGTCGGCACCGGCGCCACGCCCGACACGCTGCGCGTCGGCGTCGAGAACTCGACCGGCGGCACGGGCGGCGTGACGCTCCACTACGACGACGTCGCGCTGAACGACGATCAGAGCGCGATCGACGCGAGCTGGCCCGGCCCGCTCGCGGAGTCGATCGACACGTACGCGCAGGCGATCCTCGGCGATGGCCCGTCGCTCTACCTGCGGCTGGGGGAGACGTCGGGCACCGCGGCCGCCGACCAGGTCGGCGGCGCGTCAGGCACGTACAGCGGAGGGTTCACGATCCCGAGCTCCGGACTGCTCCCAGCCGACGCCGACGGCGCCGTGGCGCTCAACGGCTCGACCGGGTACGTGGCGATGGCCGACCGCACCGCGCTGCACCTGGGCGACGTCTTCACGCTCGAGTGCTGGGTCAAGCCGACGGCCTACAGAGACAACGCCGGCTTGGGCGGGTCGTTCGTCGACAAGGGCTCCGGGGGCTACATCATGCGCTTCGCCGACGCGCTCGACGGCAGATTCATCCTGCGGCGCAACAGCGTGGCGACGATCGTCACGAGCACCGCGAGCGTCCCGCTCAACGTCGCCTCGCATGTCGTCGTGACGAAGAACGGCGCGACGGTCAAGCAGTACCTGAACGGGACGGACGTGACCGGGACGGTGACGAACTCGACGATCGCCGACACCACGTTCGCACTGGGCGTCGGCGCCGCGGATGGCGGCACCGACAACTTCCTGCCCGGCACGCTCGACGAGGTCGGGATCTACCCGACCGCGCTCTCGGCTGCGCAGGTCCAGCGGCACTACCTGATCGGCGTGCGCGCGCGCATGCTGTCGAGCACGGGGGCCGGCGCATGAGCCTGCTGCTGCTGTTCACGTCGGTCGCGTCGCCGCCGCCGGCGATTGCCCTGCGCGAGGTCGACGACCGCCTCGCGCTGTCGGTCACGCACGCGGACGGCAGCGTCACGCGCTGGGCCGGCGACGAGGCGGACGCCGAGCTCGTCACGGGCAACCTCGAGTTCGGCACGGCCGTTCCGGGCGGCTTCAAGGACCTCACCTGCGAGCTGCTGCGCGGCCTGACGCCGCGCGCCGACGAGGGCCTGTTCGACGACGTGCGCTGCTACGGCGCCGGCAACCGCAGCGCCTGGGAGGGGCGGATGGCCCAGCTTCCGCGCACGAACACGAGCCTGCGCCCGAGCGCGGTCGGCTGGTCGGCGCATCTCGAGGACGACGCCAGCTTCCACGAGATTTACGTCGACCAGGACCTCTCGCGGTGGGGCCAGGCGCCGCTGTGGCGCCGCTCCGAGATCGCGAACAGCGGCTACTCCCAGGGCAAGGTGCAGGCGAGCGCCGACAGCGACGGACTCGTCTGGGACGTGCCCGCCGAGGCGCTGCCCACGCTCGAGCACGCCGAGCTGTGGTGGCAGGCGCCGGGCGGCGCGAAGGTCGCGGCGATCAACTACCGCGGCAGCCGCACCGGCGGCAACTGGGGGTCGTTCGAGGCGCCGATGCTGCACGAGACCGACGTCAACGCGCCGCCCACGCCGACGAACGACACGACGCAGACGCTCACGCTCGACAGCACGATCCGCTCGCTGATCCTCACGAACCCACGGCAGCGCATCTTCCTGCGCACGCTCACCAGCGCCGCCGTCACCGCCGGATCGGGCAATCAGCAGCGCTACGACAAGCTCGCGATCTACGGCAACCACGGCCTCGCTCTCCAGACGGTAGGCGCGGATGTTCAAGGGATCCTCGTCACCGACATCGTCGGCGACGTCGTCAGGCGCGGGGCGCCGCTGCTCACGCTGGCGAGCGACTCGATCCAGTCCAACGCGTTCGCGCTGACGCACTTCTCCCTGCCGGACCCGACCACGGCCGCCGACGCGATCTCGCGTCTGAACGCCTACCTGCTGTGGGAGTGGGGCGTGTGGGAGGACCGCACGTTCCGGCTGCGCGAGCCCTCCGACGACATCGTCTGGGTCGCGCGCCTGTCGGACGGAGCTCAGCTCGACCTCGAGGGCGACCAGGCGCAGGACATCTACAACGGCGTCGTCGTGACGTTCACAGACCCGACCGGGCAGGCTCGGACGGTCGGTCCGCCCGGGGCCGCCACCGACGTGAACGACGCGAGCCTGGCCGACACCGACCCGACGAACCCGGTCAACGCGCATGGCATCCCGCGCCGCTGGGCGAAGCTGGAGCTGTCGAGCGTCACGACGGATGCGGGCGCGATCCAGATCGGCGGGATCTACCTCGCCGAGAGCAAGCTCGCGAAGCGCCGCGGCACGCTCACCGTCACCGGCGGCCTCGAGAAGCAGGGGCAGCCGGGCCGCTGGCCGGCCTGGATGATCCGGGCGGGCGACTACGTAACGGTCGGCGACCGCGCGGGAGAGCCGCTGCGCCGCGTGATCGAGACCCGCTACAGCCACGCGACGCGCACGTCGACGATGACGCTCGACTCCTCCGCTCAGAAGCTCGACGCGATCCTCGAGCGGCTCAACGCCGCGCTCGTCGGGGTGCTCGGCTGATGACGGCGCTGGAGCAGCTCACGCTCGACCCGACGAGCGAGGATCCCGCGAACGTCCCGCTCGACCTGATCGGCGGGGCGTACGCCGTCACGTCCTTCAGCACGCCGACGCCGGCGCTCGACCCGCGCTGGGCGCAGCCGGCCGACGCCGACGGCGACCGGCTCGTCGCCGCGCGCTACCTCAATCGCGAGATCGGCGTGGTCCTCACTCTCGACCCGCCGGTCGCCGGCACCGCCGCGGTGGACGTGCAGGCCGCGCTCGCCGCCCTCGCGGCCAAGCTGGCGAAGATCAACCGCGAGGGCGGAACGCTGCTGCGCACGCTCCCGTCGGGCGACCCGATCGTGTTCGATCTGCTGACCGCCGAGGCGATCGATCCGCCGTGGAACGGCGACTGGGATGCGGCGTCGGTGCTCCAGCTCGAGCTGCGCTTCACCGCCAGGCCGTTCGCCCGCGGGCAGCAGCAGGTGCGCGGCGTCCATGCCGCGTCGGCGATCCCGGCGCTCGTCTTCGCCGAGAGCGGCATCCCAGGCGATGTCCCAGCGCTCGGGCGGCTCGTGGTGACCGAGGGCGCCGGCGCCGACCAGGCGTGGTGCGTCTGGGGCGCACAGGCCGAGACGTACGACCCGGCGTCGACCGCCGCGCTCTTCTACGAGGCGGAGAGCCGCACGCCGCTCGGCAGCGCGGCGGTCGCGACCGTCAGCGGCGCGTCTGGCGGCGCGTCGAGAAACGTCGTCACCGAGACGTGGTTGAGCGCCTTCTGGACTGGGGTCCTCTCCACGCGAGCCGTCGGCGGCGGCGCCCACCTCACGCACGTCGGTGACTACCGCGTGCTCGCCCGCATCCTGCGCCCGTCGACCAACGACAGCGCGGCCACCGTGTCTTTGCGGCTCGAGTGGGCGCTCGGCGACTTCGGCGGCTTCGCGCGCAACGCGAGCCTCCAGTACGCCGGCGACGAGTTGGCCGACGTTTTCACGATCGCCGACCTCGGGATCGTCTCGATCCCCGCGGGCACGTCGCACTGGGAGGGGCGGATCGTCGCGGTGAGCACGACCGCCGGAGACGACCTGACGATCGACGCGCTGTGGCTCGTGCCGACCGAGCGCTCGGGCGAGGTGACCCGCGTGCTCCAGCAGGCGACGGTCGCCTCGCTCACCGGCTTCGACACGTTCGACTACGCGACCGGCGTCGCGCTCGCCGGGTGCAGAACCGTTCCCGGCGGCACGTGGTCGGGCGGCGGCGACGCCGACGACTTCACGATCGACACGACCAACCACGCGGCCAAGCGCGTCGCGACGGGCGACGGCTACGTCACCGGTCCGGTCGGCCGCTGGGCCGTGCTGCCGCCGGTCAAGACCGACACCGCCGTGCAGGCCGACGTCAGATTCAGCGCCGTGCCGGTCGACGCGAACGCGACCGAGATGGGGGTGATCGCCCGCTTCGTCAACGGCAGCAACTACCTGATCGCGAACCTCGACCCGACCGGCGTCACCGGCGGCGGCCTCAGCGCCTTCCGCGTCTCGGTCCGCGTCGGCGGCTACACCTTCTACCTCGGGGCGAAGTACCTGTCTCCGCAGCTCGCGCCCGGCGGCTGGTACACGATCCGCGTCGAGGTCGACGCCCGCGGGAACTGGCGCGGCTACTTCGGTCCGCAGGGCGCGCTTCCGACGCTGCCGACGATCTCGGGCCAGTCGTCGCTGCTCGCGACCGGCGGCACGCTCGCGAGCGGCGCCGACGGCATCTGGGAATGGTGGTTCTCGAGCACCGCGTCGACGCGCGAGTACGACAACTTCAGCGCGTGGGTGCCGACGCCCGACGCGGCGCTGTTCGCCTCGCAGAGCCTCGCGCTCTCCTACGACGGCGTCACGCGCGAGGACGCGGCCGGGACCCTGTGGACGCCGGTGAGCAGCTACGAGGGCGACCTGCTCACGGTGCCGCCCTCCGGCGCGGAGGGCCGCGTCGCCCGCTTTCTGGTCAAGGCCTCGCGCGACGTGCCCGGCGTCGGCGCCGACACGGCGATCGACGCGATCTCCGCCCAGCTCACGCTCACGCCCCGCTACCTGGTGGTCCCATGACGATCTCGTATGTCGGACATGCGCTCGGCGGACCGACGACCGGCACCTCGGCGCCGACGTCGCTGCCCTCCGGCGCCGCCGTAGGCGATCTGCTGCTGCTGGGCGTGCGCGCCAGCGGCATGGTCCTAAGAGTCGGCACCCCCCCGGCGGGGTGGACGAAGCTGACCTCCGGCTGGAACTCCGGCGACAACTACAGCTTCGCGTGGTTCCAGCGGATCCACGACGGCTCGGCCGCGCCGACGGTGACGTGGGACGGGACCTCCGTCACCTGGATGTTTACGCTCGCCGCCTGGCACGGGGTCGCACAGTCGCGCCCGGTCGGCGACTACACGCAGTACGGCCTGGCAAGCCCTGACAGCGCCCCGACCGTCCCGTCGCTTACGACGACCGATCCCGCTTCGGTCGTCGTGTGGACGGTTCTGCAGTCGGCCGGCGTCACGACGACGCCGCCGGCGGGCTTCGCGCAGCGCCTGCTGAACGTCACGACCGGCTTCGCGATCGCCGACGCCGTCGTCGCGGTGCCGGGCGCGACCGGCGCGATGACTGGCTCGTTCAGCTCGGCCGCGCCCTACATGGCCGCCGCGTTCGTGCTCGTGCCCGCGGCCGAACGGCTGACGATCGATCCGACCGACGAGGATCCGGCCAACGTTCCGCTCGAGCTGATCGGCGGCGCCTACGACCTCGTCGAGCTGCGCACGCCGACGCCGGCGCTCGACCCGCGCTGGGCGCAGCCGGCCGACGCCGACGGCGACCGGCTCGCCGGCCTGCGCTACCAGAACCGCGAGCTCACGCTGACGCTCGAAGTCGTGCCCGCGGGCGCGACGGCGGCCGCCGACGTGCAGCAGGCGCTCGCCGCGCTCGCCGACAAGCTCGCCAAGATCAACCGCGACGGCGGCACCCTGCGCCGCGTCCTGCCCTCCGGCGACAGCGTCACGTTCGACCTGCTCAGCGCGGACGCGATCGATCCGCCCTGGCAGGCCGAGTGGAAGCTCGCGCGCAGCATCCGCGTGGACGTTCACCTGACCGCGAAGCCGTTCGCGCGCGGCGTCGAGGAGGCGCGCGCGACGCACACGGAGACCTCGCGGCCTGTGCTCGTCTTCACGGAGACGGGCATCGCCGGCGACGTGCCGGCGCTCGGCCGGCTCGTCGTGACCGACGCCCAGGGGGACGCCGATCGCGCGTGGGCGCAGTGGGGGCTCCAGCTCGACACCTACGACCCGGCGTCGACCGCCGCCCTGTTCTACGAGGCGGAGGCCTGCACGCCGCTCAACCTCGGCGCGCTCGTCACGCTCTCCGGCGCGTCCGGGAGCGGCAGCAACGCCGTCTCCTCCGGCACGCTCGCCCCCGGCTGGGCGGCGATCCTCTCGACGAAGTCCTCCGGTGGCGCCCAGCTCACGCATGTCGGCGAGTACCGCGTGCTCGCGCGGCTGTACCGCCCGACGACGAACACCGGCCAGGTCGGCGTCGCGCTCGAGTGGGCGCTCGGCGACTTCCGCGCGTTCACGCGCAACACGCCCGTCTACTACGCCGCCGATCAGCTCGAGGGCAGCTTCACGATCGCCGACCTCGGGCGCGTTTCGATCCCGTCCGGGACGTCGCGCTGGGAGGGGCGGGTGATCGCGAACAGCACGGTCAAGGGCGACACGTTGTCGATCGACTGCCTGTGGCTCGTGCCGACCGAGCGCTCCGGGGAGGCGAGCGCGAGATGGTGGGCCACGAGCCCGTACGCCGTCGCCGCGCCGACCGCGTACCTCGTGCGCGACGAGTTCAAGCAGAGCACTGGCGCGGCGACCGGCAAGACGCTTCCGATCGGCGGGACGTACGTCGGCGCCGGAGATGCCGACGACTTCACGATCACTGGCGGCGCGCTCCAGCGCACGGCCACCTCGGACGCGGCCGGCGGCCCCAACGCCGGCCGCCTGCTCGTCGCGAACGGCGCCAGCTCGACGAGTTGCATCGCGCGCACGGGCATGTCCGCCTCGGACCAGCAACTCGCGGTGCAGGGGCTGCTGCTGCGCTACACGGACGCGTCGAACCACGTCGCCGTGGGCGTCGTGAACGACTACTTCAACCCGTACGTGTCGGTCCAGAAGTGCGTCGGCGGGACCTACACGACGCTCGCGCAGTCGGCCTACCCGTCGCCGATGGTGGTCAATACCCGCTACCAGCTCTACGTGCTGATCAATGCGGCCGGCCAGCTCAGCGTGTGGGTGACTATGAGCACGGATCCCAGCACGCCGCTCATCCAGGTCGCCGACACCGCGCTGGCGACCGGGGGAACGCTCGCGAGCGGGCAGGTGGGCCTCTTCGACCACTCCACGTCGGCCAAGCCGGTCACCCGCTCGTTCTACAACTTCTGGGCCTGGGCGCCCGACCGCGACGCGGCGATCTTCGCCGGCGCCTCGGTCCAGGTCGGTCCCGACGACGTCACGCGGCAGGACGCCGGCAAGGCGCTGTGGACGCCGGTCGCCCGCTATGAGGGCGACCTGCTGACGATCCCGCCGTCGGGCCTCGAAGGGCGCACCGCCCGCTTCCTCGTGACCGCGTCGCGGGCGAGCCCCGGCGAGGGCTTCGACCGCACGATCGACGACCTCGGCGCGCAGCTCTTCGTGACGCCGCGCTATCTCGTCGTGCCGTGACGGCTGACGACCCCGCGTCGGTCCGCCTCGTCAACGCCCTCATCGGCCGCACGCAGGCCGAGCTCGCCGGTCGGATCGACATGCTCGCCGAGGCTCAGCGCAGCGCGGTCGAGACCTCGAGCCGCGAGCACGCGCACGTGCGGGGGAGCATCAAGCACATCGAACGCACGCTCGAGGCGCTCGACGCGAAGGTCGACGGGCTCGCGGGCCGCAGCGTGGCCGCCGAGGCGGCCGATGCCGCGATCGCGATGTGGCGGCGGCGCTTCCTCGCCGCGACGGCGACGGCGATCACGCTCGTCACGCCGCTGGCCGCCGTCGCGATCGAACGCTGGCTGTCGGGCTGACCGCGGTCCATCCCATCCCAGGAGGCTCCATGTCCCGCTTCGTCGAGGTGGCGCGCTGCGCGTGCCCGGTCGAGCTCGCGCCGGCCGTGCTCCAGGTCATGCACGCGACCGGCTCGGAGCCGCTGTCGCTGTATCGCGGCCAGGACCCGGAGGGCGTCGCGATCCTGCATCGCAACGGCAAGGCGACGCAGGCGGACCTCGTCGCCGACCCGCGCAGATACGGCGTGCTCGGCACGCCGAACCGCGTCGGCACCTCGACCCACGAGCTGCGCTCGGACGGGCGCGCCTTCCCCGGCCCGGTCGGTCGCAAGCTCGACCCGATCCAGTGCGGGCAAGACTGGCCGGACGCGGAGATCCCGCGCGTGATGGCGGCGTTCCGCCGGCTCGGCTGCGCGCCGATCCACCCCTACGCCGGCGGCGTCGAGTACCACCACGTCTGCTGCACGCGCGCGCCGCGCCACGACGTCGACCCGCTCGTCGTGTTGCGCGCGCTGCCGCTCCAGCCCGGCGATCGGTCGCCGCTCGCCGCCCGCGTGCAGGTCTACCTGCGGCGCGGCGGGCTGCTCAGGCGAACGCCCGCCGCCGACGCCGATCCGCAGACCTACGGGGCCGCGGCGGTCGCGGCCGTGCAGCGCTTCCAGCGGCACGTCGCGCTCGCGCCGGACGGCGTCGTCGGTCCGCGCACGTTCGCGGCGCTGCGGCGCCGCTACGGCTGGCGCGTCTGGTCGCACGGAGCGCCGGCATGAGAACCTCGCCGCGAGGGATCGCGCTGATCGTCGCGTTCGAGGGGTACTCGCCCGCGCCCTACGACGATCCCGTCGGCTTCGCGACGGTCGGCTACGGCCATCTGCTCGGGCGGCGCCCCGTCGAGGACGCCGATCGGCGCGCGCGCTGGGTCGCCGGCCAGGCGAGCGCGGGCCGTCTGACCGAGCCGGAGGCGCGGCGCCTGCTCGCCGCCGACCTCGCGGCGAGCTGCGAGCCGGCGGTCGACGCGCTCGGCGTCCCGCTCACGCAGCCGCGCTTCGACGCGCTCGTCTCGTTCGTCTACAACCTCGGCCCGGGCGCGATCGGCCCGACCACGGGCATCGGCAGGGCGCTGCGCGCGCACGACTGGTCGGCGGCCGCCGACCAGCTCCTGCGCTGGGACGAGGCGGGCGGCGCGGTGCTGCCCGGGCTCGCGCGCCGGCGCGCGGCCGAGCGCGCGCTGTTCCTCGAGTCGGCGGTGGCGCTCTCGCCGCTCGAGCGCCGCCTCATGCAACGCCCGCTGACCGCCGCGACGCGCCTGGCGCTGAAGGCCCAGGCCCGTCGCGTCCAGCTCGCCGCGCGCACGCTGCCCGGGGGATGGCGCGCGCGCGACCGCGCGCGCCGGTTCCAGGCGCTGCGCCGTCGTGCCCTCTCGACCTGAAAGGAGGCCGCCATGAAGCGGACCGTCTCGTCGTTGCCGTTCAACCTCGATCCGAAGCTCGTCGGCACGGTGCTCACCGCGACGATCGTCTACGCGCTCACGCGGCTGCTGCACCTCGACGTGAGCCCGGACGCGAAGGCCGCGATCGCGACGATCGTCGCCTTCGCGACCGGCTATCTGCTGCCGCCTGCCGACACTGCTCGGCGCTGACCCCGGGGTAGCGGGGATCGGCGCTGCAACGAACGTTGCGGCAACCGACGATCGGGTAGCCGCGCCGAGGTGGATCGGCATGTCGGCGCTAGCATCCGCCGCCGCTCTCCGTGGACGGTCCGCGCGGGAGGTCGCCCCGTGGAAGTGGGAGCTCGCGATTGATGGGACGAATTGAGCAGGTTCCGATCCACGACGCCGAGGTGGACGTCGTCGCAGAGTGGGAAGCGCGCGCGGAGCTCGATCTCGGCGTCATGATCGCTCGCTACCTAGCCGAGCACCCAGCTCCCGGCCGGAGCGCGATCGCGCACGATCTGGCTCGTTGGTCAGCAGCGCTTCGAGACGACGGGCAAGCTCGCCTGGCGGCGCTGGGACGCCCGTCCCTGCGCTCAGCAGGCCGCTGAAGACCTGCTCGAGCACGACGACGCGCTGCTCGAGCGCGTCGGCGCCGCGCGGCTCCGTGCTCTCGAACCCCTGCTCGAGGAACCACCGCGGCACACCGCAGGCCTCGGCGATCCGCTGGCTCCACTCGTCCTCGGAGCCCTTCACGCCCTCGGAGCCGTGCTTCTCAAGTCGCTTGACGGTTGGCAGGCTGACCTCCCATCCCGGGTGGCGGCGCTTGATCGCGGCGGCCAGCTCCGCCTGGCTCAGGCCGGCGTAGGCGCGTGCCGCGCGGATCCGACGCCCGAACTCGTCCATGGTCGACCCCATGCCGACCCCATCTTAGATCCAAACGGGATCAGTATTGACCCTACGGGGGCAGATTGGTACATTTTGGCTCACTTATGAGCCAGAAAGGACCAAAGAAATGGAAGTTCTGCGCGGCGAACGGCTGAACCGCGGTCTCACGCTCAAGCAGGCCGCCACCCGTATGGGGATTAGCTGGAAGACGTTGCAGCGCGCCGAAGCCGGGCAGAGCGTCCCGTTTCCGGCGACGGCGCTGAAGATCGCCGCCTACTACGGCCTGCGCGTGACGGACCTGTGGCCCGTGCGTGACGCCGCATGAGTCGCAATGAGGACTTCGACAACGGCATCTGGTCCAACCCGGACTTCGAGGAGCTCTCGCGCGACGCGGCGTGGCTCTACATCTGGAGCTGGACGAACCCGCGCTGCGACATGGCCGGGATCTACCGGGTCGGCAGACGGGCGATGACCGAGAGTCGCGTCGAGCTCGCCGCGCTGGACGCCGCGCTCGCGGAGCTCGCGGCCGCGGCGCTGGCCCACTACGAGCAGGGCGTGCTGTGGGTCTGCTCGCGCGTGCGGCGGCTGCGCTCGAAGTCGCCGAAGATGGCGATCTCGGTCGCGCGCGACGTCGCCAAGATCCCGTCCGAGCATCCGCTGCACCGTCGCTGGCTCGACGCCTACGGCGACCACGCATGGCTGCGCAGAGCCCTTGCCGACGTCCTCGGGGAGCTCACGGCAAGCTCGCCGGAGGTTCCCGCGTCCGCCGCTGAGGCAGGCGATCGCGAGCACCTCGCCGAGACCTCCTCCGAACCTCAGCCGAGGTTCCAAGGGACGGGGACGGGGACGGGGACGGCCGATCGCGATCAGGATCCGAGCGCCGAGCACGCCGACCGGCTGCATCCGGTGCTCGCGGTGCTGACGCGCGTCCACGCGGAGCGCGGGGGCGAGGTGCCGACGCTGCGCGGCGTCGCGCTCGCGCTCGCCGCGCAGCCGCGCCGCGACCACCTCGCCGTGGCGCACGAGCTCGAGCACTGGGCGCTCGCGGGGCGCGGACGCCGGCGCCCGGTGCGCGACTGGGTGCGCACCTACCGGACGTTCCTCGACAGCGCTCCCGACGCGACGCCGACGCGCCTGCGAGCCGCCGGCGTCGCGCCGTCCGCCGCCGCGGCGGCGGTGTCGGTGTCGCACACGGGCGACCTCTCGCGCTTCGATCGCATGGATCGCCGGAGGACCCGATGAACGTGGCGATCCAGGTCGACGCCTGTGCGCGCTGCGGTCGTGCGGTCGAGCGCGAGATCCCGCCCGGCCTGACCGGAACCTGGCTCGCGCACGCGGTCGCGATGCCGCTCGTATGCAGTCCCTGCTCCGATCGCCGCGACGTCGAGGAGGCGGAGCAGGAGCGCCGCCGCGAGCAGGAGGCGGTCCGGCGCGACGCCGCCCGGCGGCTGCGCCGCTGCGGCGTTCCCGAGCGCCTGCGCGACGTCGCCTTCGGCGCGGCCGACTGGGAGCCGCATCACCGCGCCGCGCGGCGCTGGGGCGCCGGCGAGCTGCGCGGGCTCGTGCTGTCCGGTCCGGTCGGAACCGGCAAGACGTGGACCGCGGCCGCCGCGCTGCGGCAGCTCGTCGCGCGGCGGGCGGTGCTGTGGACGTCGGCGCCGCTGCTGTTCGCCCAGCTCGGGGCGCCGCGCGGCGGCGAGCGGCACGACATGGCGCTCGAGCTCCTGACCGCCCGCACCGCGCTCGTGCTCGACGACCTCGACAAGGCGCGCCCGACCGACTACGGCGCCGAGCAGCTCTTCCTCGCGGTCGACACGCGCGTCGAGCACCGCAAGCCGCTGCTCGTGACGACCAATCTCACCCTCGCCGAGCTGGCCACGCGCTATCCGCAGCCGTACGGCGAGGCGATCGCCTCGCGCCTCGCCGGGTACTGCGAGCATGTCGAGCTGCACGGGCCGGACCGTCGCATGACCGGACTGGCGGACGCGTGAGCGGCGAGCTGCTGGCGTTCCCCGCGCGCCGCGCGGCGCGCGTCGCGGGCTACGAGCCGTGGGTCGGCGAGGAGGCCGTCGCCCGGCACTACGCGGTCTCGACGCGCACGGTGCGCCGCTGGCGGGTGGCGGGCATGCCCTCGCGGCTGCTCGGCGGGCGACGGCGCTTCCGCATCGGCGAGACCGAGCGCTGGCACGCCGAGCGAGGCGATCGATGAGCGTTCGGCGTAAGCGCGACCGCTGGGTCGTCGAGCTGTACGACCCGGCGACGAGACGCAAGCGGCACGTCCGCGCCGGGGACTTCGACGTTCCCGCGCCGCGGACGCGCCGCGAGGCGCTCGCGCTCGAGCGCCTCGCGCTCGCCGCGCGCGAGGCGCGCGATCCCGGCCGGCGGGACGAGACGGTCGCCAGCTTCGCCGCGCGCTGGCCGCGCGACTACGCGCACGGGCGCGGCGAGAGCACCCGCCGCCACAACGCCGAGCGCGTGCGCGCGTTCGCGGCGCGGTACGGCGAGCGCGCGCTGCGGTCGATCACGCGCCTCGACGCGCGCGCGCACGCGGGCGCCAAGCCCGCGACCGTCCCGGCCCTGCGCGCGATGTTCAACGACGCGCTCGCCGACCGCCTCGTCGACGAGAACCCGTTCGCGAAGCTCGGCCTCGCGCGCGCCGCCGGTCGCGCGGACATCGCCGTGCTGACGGTCGAGGAGGTCGATCGCCTGGCCGCGGTCGCGGTCGAGGTCCACGGCCCCGGCTGGGGGGACGAGGTGGCGGCGATGATCCTCTGGGGCGCCTACACGTGCTGCCGCCCCGGCGAGACGTTCGCGGTGCGGCGCAGTCTGCTCGACGGCGACCTCTACCACCTGGAGCGTCAGTTCAACTCGGCGCTGGGGCGCGAGACCGCGCCCAAGCACGGGAGCGCGGGCGTCGTCTACGTGCCGCCGCCGGCGCGCGCGGCGGTCGCCGCGCTGCCCGTGCGACTCGGCGACGACCTGCTGTTTCGCACCCGCCGCGGCCACCAGTTCCGGCAGGAGTCGTGGAGCCGGACGTGGGCGCCCGTCCGCGCGGTCTTCATGCGCGAGCTGGCGCCCGGGCATCATCTCCGCCGGCGGCTCGCGGCCGACCCGGCCGACCTGCTCGACTTCCACGAGCTGCGACACTTCGGAGCTGCCTACATGCTCAACGTTCTCGGCCTTCAACCATGGGTGATCGCCAAGCAGCTACGTCATGCCGACGAAGGAGCGCTCGTGCTGAGGCTCTACGGACATCCGTCGCGCTCGGTGGCGATCGACCACATCCGCCGCGGCTTCTCCACGCGGGTCGCGAGCGCTCGGGGGACCGCGCCGGTCGTCGGCGCGACCGCGGAGGGGACGTTCGGGGGCCGGCTGTGAGCCGCGCGCCGTGGCGGCGGCCGCGTCCGCCCCGTCGAACCTGCTCCCCCCAATGCGACGGAGCGCGCTCCCGCCGGCGGCCGCGGCGAGCCTGAGGCGGCCGGCGCGATGTCGCTCTCGTTTCCGATCCAGCTTCTGCTCGTCGAGGACGACCCCGGCGACGCGCTGCTGGTCGAGTCGCTGCTCGCGGACGTCGCGCCGAACGTCGACGTGACGCGCGTCGAGCGGCTTCAGCAGGCCGAGGAGCTGCTGGCGAGCCCGGCCGGGGTCGACTGCGTGCTGCTCGACCTCGGGCTGCCCGACGCGCTCGGGCTCGAGGCGGTCGAGCGGCTGCGCGCCGCCGCGCCGGACGCGGCGATCGTCGTCCTCACCGGCCACGACGACGAGCAGCGCGGCGTCGACGCGCTCTCGCGCGGGGCGGAGGACTACCTCGTCAAGGGCGGCGTCGACGGGCCGCTGCTCGCGCGGGCGATCCGCTACGCGATCGAGCGCTGCCGCGCCGACCGCTCGCAGCGCGAGCTGTTCGAGGCGCGGCTGCGCGCGCGCGAGAACGCGCGCCTCGAGCGCGGGCTGCTGCCGCAGGCGCTGCTGCGCGATCCGCGCGTCGCGCTCAGCACGACCTACCGGCCGGGGCGCCGCCGTTCGCTGCTCGGCGGCGACTTCTACGACGCGGTCGAGCTCGGCGACGGCACGCTGCACGTGCTGATCGGCGACGTCAGCGGCCACGGCCCCGACGAAGCGGCGCTCGGCGTCTGCCTGCGCGTCGCGTGGCGCACGCTGATGCTCGCCGACGCGCCGCCCGACGACGCGCTCGCGCTGCTCCAGCAGGTGCTGCTGCACGAGCGCCACGCGCCGGCGATCTTCGCGACGCTCTGCATGCTCAGCGTCGCGCCGGATCGCGCGGAGGGCGAGCTGCGCCTCGCCGGTCACCCGCCGCCGGTCGTCGTCGACGGGCACGGACTGCGCGTGCTCGACGTCGCGCACGTGACGCCGCCGCTCGGCTTCATCGATCCCGGCGCCGTGCCCGCCAACGCGCTGCGCTTCGCCGGCGACTGGGCGATGCTGATGTACACCGACGGCCTGATCGACGGCCGCATCGGCGAGGGCTCGGAGCGCCTCGGCGAGCAGCGGCTGGTGGAGCTGCTCGGGCGGCACGTCGACGGCGACATCACGCGCCTCGCCGACGCCTCGCCGCTGCTCGACGAGCTCGTCACGGAGGTCGAGCGCCTGCACGGCGGCGATCTCACGGACGACGTCGCGATGGTCGTCGTCGCAACGAGGCAGCGCGCGTGAGCGACGCGCGGGAGCGGTCGCGGCCCGCGCCGCGCCCGCCGCTGGTCCGCCGGCTCTCGACGAGCCAGTGGTTCGCGCTGGCGGCGAGCGCGCTCGCGCTCGTGACCGCCGCCGGCACCGCGCTCGGCGTCGTCGCGATCACGCGGCTCGACGACGCGCGCAGCATCGCGCTCGACCGCAACGGCCCCGCCGTGCTCGCGCAACTGAGCCTCCAGACCGCGCTCGTCAACCAGGAGAGCGGCGTGCGGGGCTACGCGCTGACCGGCAACCCGCAGTTCCTCGGTCCGTACAACACCGGCCGTCGCGCCGAGCAGACGGCGTTCGCGCAGCTCGCGCCGTTGCTGGGCAGCGACGACATGGCGGCGGCGCGCCGCGCGACGGCGATCGTCCACGGGCTCGCCGACCGATGGCACGCCGGATACGCCGAGTCGACGATCGCGCGCGTGGCCCTGGGCGGGCCGCGCGCGCGCGGGCTGCCGTCAACGACCATCGGCAAGCGCGACTTCGACGCGCTCCGCGCCGCGCTCGCGCGCCAGGCGAGCGCGCTCTGGCAGGTGCGGTCGGTCGGCCGCGCGAACCTCACGAGCGCGGCGAACTTCCTGACCGACACGTTCGTCGCGATCGTCGCGCTGCTGGCGCTCAGCATCGCCGGCGCGCTGCTCGCGCTGCGCTACACGACGACGCGGCCGCTGTGGCTGCTCGGGCGCAGCGTGCGGCGGATCGCGCGCGGCGAGTTCGAGCACGAGATCACGCGCGCGGGCGCGCGCGACGTCGTCGAGCTCGGCGACGACGTCGACTCGATGCGCCGGCGGATCGTCGCCGAGCTGTCAAGCCTGCGCGCGGCGCACGACCAGCTCGACGCGCAGGCGCGCGAGCTGACGCGCTCGAACGCGGAGCTCGAGCAGTTCGCCTACGTCGCCTCGCACGACCTCCAGGAGCCGCTGCGCAAGGTCGCGAGCTTCTGCCAGCTCATCGAGCAGCGCTACGGCGAGGAGCTCGACGAGCGCGGCAAGCAGTACGTCGCCTTCGCGGTCGACGGCGCGAAGCGGATGCAGCAGTTGATCAACGACCTGCTCGCGTTCTCGCGCGTCGGGCGCGGCGCGCGCGAGCAGCCGGTCGTCTCCGGCGACGACGTGCTGCGGCACGCGCTGGCGAGCCTCGCCCATGCGATCGACGAGAGCGGCGCGCGGATCGACGCGGGGCCGCTGCCGCCGGTGCGCGGGGAGCCCGCCCTGCTCGCGGCGGTCTTCCAGAACCTGATCGGCAACGCGCTCAAGTTCCGCGGCGAGGGTACGCCGCACGTGTGGATCTCGGCGGAGCGCGCCGACGACGGGGTCGGCGGCGAGTGGATCTTCAGTTGCGCCGACGACGGCATCGGGATCGAAGCCGAGTACGCGGAGCGCATCTTCATGATCTTCCAGCGGTTGCATCCCAAGGATGCGTACGCGGGCACCGGGATCGGGCTCGCGATGTGCCGCAAGATCGTCGAGTACCACGGCGGCCGCATCTGGCTCGACACCGCCGCGGCGGACGGGCGCACGACGTTCCGCTTCACCCTGCCAGTCATCGACCAGGAGCCTGTGCCGACATGACCCCGCCCCAGTTGCTGAACGCGATCGACGTCCTGCTCGTCGACGACGATCCGGGCGACACGCTGATGATCCGCGAGGCGTTCGCGCACAACAAGGTGCGCAACGAGCTGGCCGCGGTCGCGGACGGCGTGCAGGCGATGCGGTACCTGCGCAGAGAGGGCGAGTACGAGGACGCGCCGCGGCCCGACCTGATCCTGCTCGACCTCAACCTGCCGCGCAAGGACGGCCGCGAGGTGCTGGCGGAGATCAAGGGCGATCCGGAGCTGAGCACGATCCCCGTCGTCGTGCTGACGACCTCGCACGCGGAGGAGGACGTGCTGCGCAGCTACCAGCTCCACGCGAACGCGTACGTCACCAAGCCGGTCGACTTCGAACGCTTCATCGAGGTCGTGCGCCAGATCGACGAGTTCTTCGTGACGGTCGTGAAGCTGCCGAGGTAGCCCTCGCAGCGAACGACGGACCGGCGCGTTGCCGGACATAAGCGGAATGCATTCCGATTCGTGCTACAGTATGAAGCGGAACACAGTCCGCTTATCCCGAATCGGAGGCCTCGATGTCCACCACCGCCCTTCGGCCGCTCGCCGGCGCCTACGCCGCAGACCCGGTCCACTCCAGCTTCGCCTTCGCCGTCCGCTACATGGGCGTCTCGACCTTCCGCGGCACGCTCGACGACGTGCAGGCGACGCTGGTCGCCGGCGACGACGGCGCGGCGCTCGAGGGCGCGGCCGCGGTCGAGTCGATCTCGATCCGCACGCCGCAGCAGTTCCGCGACCACGTCCTCAGCGCCGACTTCTTCGACGCCGCCAACCATCCGCGGGTCGGCTTCCGCTCCACGCGCGTCGAGCTGTCCGACGACGGCCGCGCGGTCGTCGACGGCGAGCTGACGATCAAGGGCACGACGCTGCCGGTCCGCGCCGAGGGAACCTGGGCCCCCGAGGACGAGCTGTTCGGCAACCGCAAGGCGGGCCTCACGCTCGCGGCGACGGTCGACCGCACCGCGTACGGCCTGAACTGGAACGCCGAGCTGCCGACCGGCGGCAAGGCGCTCGCGGACGACGTCACGCTTACGGTCGAGCTGACGCTCGTGCCGGCCGCGGCCGACGGCGAGGAGGCGTAGTCCGATGCGGGTGCTCGGTCTCTCCGGCAGCCTGCGGCGCGACTCCCACAACCGCGCGCTGCTGCGCGCCGCGGCGGCGGCGCTGCCGGCCGGCGCGCAGCTCGCCGAGTGGGAGCGGATCGCCGAGCTGCCCGCCTACGACGAGGACCTCGACGCGGCGCCGGCGCCCGAGCCCGTGCGGGCGCTGCGCGAGGCGCTCGCCGCCGCCGACGCGGTCCTGATCGCCACGCCGGAGTACAACGGATCGCTGCCCGGCGCGCTCAAGAACGCGCTCGACTGGGCCTCGCGTCCGCACGCGACCAACCCGCTGCGCGGCAAGCCGGTGGCGGTGATCGGCGCGAGCACCGGGCTGTTCGGCGCGGTGTGGGCGCAGGCGGAGGCGCGCAAGGTGCTGAAGACGATCGGCGCCGAGGTGCTCGATCGCGAGCTGCCGGTCGGGCAGGCCGACGCGGCGTGGGCGCCGGACGGGACGCTCGCCGATCCGGACCTCCATGCGACGCTGGAGGAGATCGTCGGCGAGCTGGTCGAGCAGGCGCAGGCGCTGCGCGCGCCGCTCCTCGCGAGCCGACCCGCACGCGATGTCGATCGCCAACTCGCAGAGGTGGGCGCGGCGGGCGCGGAGGCGGCATGATGCACGCTGCATGGCGAAGGAGGAGCTTCCGCTGATCGCGCTGCCCGCCGAGCAGACCGAGCGCGCCGACGCGGCGTCGAACCGCAGGCGCATCCTGGCGGCGGCGACCGACCTGTTCGCGCAGCGCGGCGCCGCCTGCGTCTCGATGCAGGACGTGGCGCGGGCGGCGGGGGTCGGGATGGGGACGATGTACCGCCGCTTCGGCGACCGCGCCGGACTCACGTTCGCGCTGCTGGAGGAGCGGCACCGCGCCTTCCAGGAGCGGCTGCTGCGCGGCGCGCCGCCGCTCGGGCCGGGCGCGCCGGCCGCCGAGCGGCTGCACGCGTTCGGCCGCGCCCGGATCGCGCTGCTGGAGGACGGCGAGGCCGACATGCTGCTGACGACCGCGGACCCCGGCGGCTCGACGCTGCGCGGCCCCGACGCCGCCTACCGCACGCACCTCGCGATCCTGCTGCGCGAGGCGGCGCCGGCGCTCGACGTCGAGTACGCCGTCAACACGCTCGTGATGGCGTTCGACGCGCGCCTGCACCTGCATCTGCGCCATGACCGCGGCTGGACGCTCGCGCGCATCCAGGACGGCTGGTGCGCGCTCGCCGACGCGTGGCTCGCCGCCGGCGCGCGTTAGCCTTCAAGGCCATGTCGCCGTTCTGGATCTGGACGCAGGTCGCGATCGTCGTGTGCGTGCTTGCCGGCATCGTGATCGCGGCCGTGAAGCTGCTCTAGCCGCCGAGCGCCGCGGCTATGATCCGCGCGCACTCGTCAGCGTCCAAGGGAGCGGTGCGTGTTCGGCTCGATCGTCGTGGGAACCGATGGCTCGGAAACGGCCCAGGAGGCGGTCCGTCAAGCGATCGAGCTGGCGCGGCTGGCGAGCGCGACGCTCGAGGTTGTGAGCGCCTATGAGCCGGTCTCCGGCCAGCGCCTGAAGGACGAGGCGACCGAGGCCCCGCGCGACCTCCAGTGGTCGATCAACCCGCGCGAGGACGTCGACGCGACGCTTGCGGCGGCCGCCGAGGAGGCGCGCGGCGCCGGCGTGGCCGACGTGCGCACGTTCGCGCGGCAGGGCGATCCGGCCGACGCGATCCTCGACGTCGCCGAGGAGCAGGGCAGCGACCTGATCATCGTCGGCAACAAGGGCATGACCGGCGCCAAGCGCTTCCTGCTCGGCTCGGTGCCGAACAAGGTCAGCCACCACGCGCCCTGCTCGGTGCTGATCATCCGCACCACGTAACGTCGCGCGCAGGCGGCCGCTCGCGGTCGCCGGAGCGCGAAACGCGGTCCTCAGGCCGCGACTGCCGCGCGCGCCCGCGCGATCGCTTCCTCGAAGCGCGCCTCCCACTCGGCGGCGTGCTTGCTGAGCGTCTCGCCGCCGACCCACCTGCCGGCCCGCTTGGTCAGCTTCGCCCGCTCGCGCGGCTTCTCGACCAGGCGCGCGAGCGCGTCGTGCCAGCCGTCGTCGGGCACGAGCCGGCCGCCCTGCTTCTCGCCGTGCCCGAGGTACGGCCCGACCGGCGAGGCGAGCCAGCAGGCGCCCGCGGCGGCGTACTCCTTGAGCTTGACGTTCGAGCGCGCGCGGTTCATCGCGATGTCCGACAGCGGCGCGATGCCGATGTCGAAGCCGGCGGCCGCTCTCGTCAGCTCGAACAGCGGCACGACGTCGACGTGGCGGTAGCGCTCGCCGCGCAGGCCGAGGCCGAGGCCGAACGAGACGACGCGCACCTCGGGGCGCTCGTCGAGCAGCCGCTGGAGCGCCGCGCGGATCGGCAGGCGCTCGACGTCGAGCTGGTGCTCGAGCCCCGCTATCCAGCCGATCGTGACGCCATCGCGCGGACGCCGTCCGCGCAGCACGAATTCGTCGGGCACGTGGTTCTCGACGACCTGCGCGTGCGGGGCGCCATACTCGCGCAGCCGATCGGCGAGCGGCCGGCTCGGCGCGGTCACGAGGTCGGCGATCTGGAAGATCCTGCGCATGCCGGCGAGCCGCCGCTCCCACATCATGCCGCCCTGCCTGCGGTAGCCGGGCGTGTTCTTCGGGACCGAGCCCATGTCGTCGTCGTTGTCCCACACGACGGCGGCGCCGTGCTCCTTCGCCGTGCGCGCCAGCAGCACCGCGCCCGGTTCGCCGTAGCGGTGGATGTGCAGCACGTCGACGCCGCGGACGGCCGCCAGCGGCGGTTCGCCCTCCTCGAGCGACACGGACGCGACGTCATGGCCGCGCACCTTCGCGAGCGCCGTCATCGGACCTATCCCCCGATAGAAGCCGTTCCCCGTTCTGGGATCGGCTGCATATGCGATCCGCATCTGCCCAGCATGCCTGCGGCGAGGGGCCAGAAGCAAGCGGGAACCGTCTCGCGCCGGCTCAGCGCGTCGCGCGCGCGCTGCTCGTGAGGCACGTCGGCGTCGGCACGGTCGCCGAGGTCGCCGCGCCCGCGTCGACGAGCCCGTAGCCGTAGATGCGGTTCGGCGTTCTGATGCCGAGCGCCTTGGCGGTCAGCTTGAGGCGGCACTCCACCTGGCCCGGCGTCGGGCGCGCGCCGAGCACGCCGCTGGCGAGCACGAGCGCGGCGGTCGCGGAGACGTGCGGCGCCGCCATCGAGGTGCCGTCGTAGCCGGACGGCAGCCCGAAGCGCGAGGCCGAGCTGGTGTAGGTCATCTGGTAGATGTCGGCGCCGTGACGGCCGGGGTGGCAGTTCGGGTCGTTCGCGAGCGCGGCGTCGTCGCCGCCGCCGGGCGCGACGAGGTCGAGCCCGATGCCGTCGTTGGAGAAGTCCGCGAGGCAGCCGTCGTCCGTCGTCGCCCCGACGGAGATGACGTTGCTCGTGCGCGCCGGGTAGGCGATCCGCGCCTCGCCCTCGTTGCCGGAGCTGCCGACGACGACGACGCCCTTGCCGTTCGCGTAGCGCAGCGCGGCCGTGATCGCGGGGATCTCGGACGAGCGCACGCTGGTGGAGAACTCGAGGCTCATGTTGATGACGCGCGCGCCGTGGCGCACGGCGTAGCGGATCCCCTTCGCGATCGTCGTCGCGTCGCCGTAGCCGCGCGCGTCGAGCACGCGCACGGGCATGATCGTCGCGCCCCAGGCGAGGCCGCTCACGCCGACGCCGTTGTTCGTCTCCTCCGCGATCGTGCCGGCGACGTGCGTGCCGTGGCCGTTGCGGTCGACCGGGTAGGGCGTGTCGTCGACGAAGTCGTACGGCGCGACGAAGCGCGTGTCGGCGAAGTCCGGCGAGCGGCGGAAGCGGCCGAGGTCGCGGTAGGCGACGCCGGTGTCGAGCACCGCGATGCGGATTCCGCGCGCGCCGGGCGCGCGCGCCAGGACGTTGCCCCACGCGTCGAGCGCGTCGACGCCCCACGGCCCGTAGAAGTTCCACTGGAGCGCCGCGAGGCCGCCCGGGAAGCCCTTGATGCCCGGATCGTCGGGCAGCGGGGCCGCGGCGTCGGCGTGGGCGATCGGGTCGGGCGCGGCGTACGCGACGCCGGGCATGCGGCGCAGCTTCGCGATCGTCGCGCGCACCTGGCCGGGTCTGACGTGCACGATGCGCGTGCCGGCCGCGTCGCCGACGACGACCGTGCCGGGGACGTACGCCGGCTCCGCCGCGCCGGCGCGGCCGGCCGCGAGCGGCGTCGCGAGCGCGGCGAGCGCGAGCAGGGACGCGGAGACGGAGCGGCGGCAGAGGCGGGGGAGGAAGGGCATCGGCGGCGGGGATGGAACGGGGCAGCCATCCTGCCGCGTCAACCTTAAGACATCATCGGCGGCGAAAGGTTTCGCCGCAAGCCGCGAGATCCGCGCAGTGGACGCGCCCGTGACCAACCGCTTCTTCCCCCGCGACGAGTACTTCATGCGCCTCGCGCTGCGCGAGGCCGAACGCGCGATGGAGCACGAGGACGTGCCGATCGGCGCGGTGATCGTGCACGAGGGCGAGGTGCTCGCGAGCGGCCGCAACGAGCGCGAGCTGCGGCAGGACCCGACCGCGCACGCCGAGGTGCTCGCGCTGCGCGAGGCGTCCGAGCGGCTCGGGAGCTGGCGCGTGCTGGAGAGCGTGCTCTACGTGACGCTCGAGCCGTGCGCGATGTGCGCCGGCGCGATCGTGCTCGCGCGCGTGCCGCGCGTGGTCTTCGGCGCGTGGGACCCGAAGGCCGGGGCGGCCGGCAGCGTGCTCGACATCCTCGCCGAGCCGAAGCTCAACCATCGGCCGGAGGTCTCCGGCGGGCTGCTGGCGGAGGAGTGCGGCGCGCTGCTGACGAGCTTCTTCGCGGGGCGGCGATAGGCGCGGCGGATCGGCCCCGCGGGCGGCCGGCCGAGGGGCCAGCCGCTACCCTGTGCGAGCCGTACCACCTGGAGGGGTGGCAGAGCGGTTGAATGCGGCGGTCTCGAAAACCGTTATGGGCGGGTTCCGTCCATCGAGGGTTCGAATCCCTCCCCCTCCGTGCGCCCGTACTGATCGGGGATCCAGCCCCAGCCGAAGGTGATCGCCGGACGGCTCGGGCGCGCCCCGAACAGGGCGTGCGGATCGACCGTCTCCTCCAGCACGCGGCAGGCGTGGCGCCAGCGCGCGGTGAGGTCGAACGTGTAGGTGAAGCGGTCGGCCGGCCCCAGCGCGGCGAGCACCGCGATCGCGCGGTGATCGAGCCAGCGCGGCCCGTCGCGCGGCGGCGGCCCCGCGTCCGGCAGGCCGACGCAGCGCCCGTCCGGCAGCTCGAACGCGTGCAGGTGCGCGAGGTCCCAGCGCGCGAACGCGCCGTCGATCGTCTCGGCGAGCTGCGCGAAGGTGTGGCCGGGGCCGACGATCACGATGCGGCCGGGCGGCGGGTCGCACGCGATCGCGGCGCTTCCCTCCAGTTCGACCCGCACCTGAAGCCATGGCAGCGGCGTCAGGCTCACGCGGCCACGCTAATCCCGCCGGCGCGGGGGTTCAACACACGATGTGTGGGATTCAGGCCGCGCCGACCGCGGCGCGGTAGCGGTCGGCGACCGGCGGCGGCTGCTCGTCCATCCATTCCGCGAACGCGGCCAGGCCCGCTTCGAGCGGCGTGCGGGCGCGCCAGCGGAGCTCCTCGGCGGCGCGGCGCGCGTCGGCCACCCAGACGTCGGTGTCCCAGTCGCGCGCGGGGAAGGCGGCCCACGCGGGCTCCTCGTCGATCGCGAACACCGTGCGCGCGGTCCCGGCCAGCTCGCGCAGCGTCGTCTGGCGCCCGCTGCCGATGTTGTAGACGGCGCCGGCCCGCGGCCGCGCGCGCTCGGCGGCGAGCAGGAACGCGTCGCAGACGTCCTCGACGTAGACGAAGTCGCGCGCGATCGCGGGGTCGGCGAGCGGCGGCAGGCGGCGGTCGAGCCCGGCCGCGACGAGCGCCGGCATCAGCCGTCTCGGCTCCTCCCACGGGCCGTAGGCGGAATAGAGCCGCAGCGTCGTGATCGCCGCGCCGCGCTCGCGCGCGAGCCAGCCGCCGAGTAACGTCGCCGACGCCTTCGTCACGGCGTAGGCGCTGTTCGGCTCCGGCAGCTCGTACTCGGGCGGGGCGTGATCCTTCAAGCCGTACTCGGACGAGGAGCCGGCGTTGACGATCGCGCGCGCGCCGACCTCAAGCGCCGCCTCGGCGACGTGCGCGAAGCCGGCGACGTTCGTCTCGATCATGCGCGCCAGCGAGCGCTGCCACGAGTAGGCGCCGTGCGCGGCCAGGTGGAAGACGAGCTCCGGTCGTGCGGCCCGCACCGCGCGCGCGACCGCCTCGGCGTCGCGCAGGTCGACTTCGGCGATCTCGGCGGCGTCGCGAAGCTGCTCGAGCCGCCACGGGTCCGAGCCGGGGCCCGACAGCAGCGTGACTGCGTCGCCGCGCGCGATCAGCCGGCGCGCGAGCGCGGCGCCGATGAAGCCGGCCGCGCCGGTTACGAGCGAACGGGCGGGCATGCGGCCTCGAGCTCGGCGACCGCCTGGCGGTGGGTCTCCGCTTCGAGCGGCAGGTAGTGCCATTCGATCTTGCTCTCCATGAACGAGACGCCGCGGCCGAAGACCGTCCGCGCGAGCAGCACGTGCGGCGGGCCGGGCGCGGTCAGCTCCAGCCCGTCGATCAGCGCCGCGATCCCGTCCGGGTCGTGGCCGTCGAGCTCGTGCACGTCCCAGCCGAAGGCGGTCCAGCGGGCGGCGGCGGGCGGCCCCGGGTCCATCACGTCGCGCGTGTAGCCGAGCGCCTGCTGGCCGTTCATGTCGATCAGCGCGACGAGGTTCGAGAGGCGGTGGTGGGCGGCGAACATCGCGGCCTCCCATATCGAGCCCTCGTTCGTCTCGGCGTCGCTGAGCAGCGCGAAGACGCGCCGGTGCGAGCCCTGCCGCCGCGCGGCCAGCGCGGCGCCGGCGGCGATCGAGAGGCCCTGGCCGAGCGAGCCGGTCGAGAAGTCGACGCCCGGCAGCACGTGCTCGGGGTGCGCGCCGAGCATCGAGCCCTCGCCGCAGTAGGTCGACAGCAGCTCGCGCTCGATCCGACCGGTCGCGGCGAGCGCGGCGTAGAGCCCGAGCGCGGCGTGGCCCTTCGAGAGCACGAAGCGGTCGCGCTCGGGTTCGGCCGCTTCGCCGATCCGCAGCACGCTCCCGTAGAGCGCGGCGAGCAGGTCGGCGATCGACAGCGCCGAGCCGATGTGCCCGACCCTCGCGCGCATGGACTCGTCGACCACGGCGCGGCGGATCTCGTATGCGAGCCGGTCCCCCTCCATCGATCCCCCTTCGATGCTTTCGCCCGACTCTACCAGCAGCGCATGCAGTGCACCGTGTACTGGTACGCTCGCGCAGGGGAGCCCACGTGCGCGGGGCGACGGTCACGAAGGGGGAAGGTCGTGCGCATAGCGTTCATCGCCAACCCGCAGCTTCCGGGGGGCTGGTATCGCGGAATAGGGCCGATGATCGCGCTCGGCGAACGCGGCCATGACATCTGCCAGGTGTGGGAACCGAGAACCGGGATCCGCGCCGAGCTCGTGCGCGGCAACGACGTCCTGCACATCCACCGCATGCACGAAGACGAAGTGCTCCAGCTCGCGCGCGCCGCCAAGCAGCAGGGCATGACCGTGATCTACGACAACGACGACGACATGCGCGCCGTCGCGAGAAACAACCAGGCGGCGCTCGACTACCGCGGCTTCGCCGGCGATCGCGCGCTGCGCCAGATAAAGAGGCTCGTGCAGATGGCGGACCTGTCGATAGCGGCGAGCCCCGCGATCGCCGAGCGCTTCCGCGAGTACGGCGCCGAGCACGTCCAGGTGATCGAGAACTACTGCCCGGACGCCGCGCTCGGCGCCTCCGCGCCGTCCAACGGCGACACCGTGGTCGCCGGCTGGCTGGCCGGCAACGAGCACCACGTCGACATCGAGCGGATGCCGCTGCGCGAGCAGTTCGAACGCGCGCTCGACGCCTATCCGCGGCTCGTGATCGAGACGGTCGGCTGCAACATGGGGATCCGGCACGAGCGCTACCGCCACGACCCCCACGTCGACTTCCTCGTGCTGGCGCCCAAGCTCGCCCAGTTCGACATCGGGCTCGCGCCGATCGCCGACATCGCGTTCAACCACGCGCGCTCGAACATCAAGGTCAAGGAATACGCGATCCTCGGCAGACCGTGGCTCGCCTCGCCGGTCGGGCCGTACGCGTCGCTCGGCGAGCGCGAGGGGGGCCGGCTCGTCGCCGACCGCGAGTGGGCCGCGGCGCTCGGCCGGCTGGTGGAGAAGCCGCGCGAGCGGCGCAAGCTCGCCAAGCGCGCCCGGAGCTGGGGGCGCGCGCAGGCGATGTCGGCCAACGTCAAGCTGTGGGAGGATGCGCTGACGGACGCGATCGTCCGCGCCGGCGGCACCCCGCGTCCCCCCGGTGCGCCGCGCAAGATGATGGTGACGCGAACGACATGAGCAGGACACCGACTGTCAAATCGAACATGGGGGACCGAGGACGTCATGGATCGTGTTGAGGTACAGGCGATGCTCGAACAGGAGGACCGCCACTGGTGGTACCGCGGGCGTCGCCGGATCGTGTGTGAGGAGCTGGCGGAGCTGCCGACCGGGCCGACGCTGCGCGTGCTCGACGCCGGCTGCGGCTCCGGCCGCCTGCTCGACGAGCTGCGCGACTACGGCCATGTGACCGGCCTCGACCTCAACCCGGACTCGGTCGAGATCGCCCGCAGCCGCGGGCACGAGGACGTCGTGCAGGGGCCGGTCGAGCAGCTCCCGTGGGAGGACGAGACGTTCGACCTCGTGATCTCGCTCGACATGGTCGAGCACACCGCCGACGACCGCGTGACGCTGCGCGAGCTGCGGCGGGTGACGAAGCCGGGCGGCTACTTCCTGATGACGGTGCCGGCGCTGAGAGCGCTGTGGTCGAGCCACGACGTGTTCAACAACCACTTCCGCCGCTACGACCGCAGGATGATGCGCGCGCTCGCCGCCGACACCGGCTGGAGCATCGAGCGGATGACGTACTTCAACTCGCTGCTGCTGCCGCCCGCCGCGGCGGTGCGCCTGCTCCAGCGGGTCCGCCACCGCGACGCGATCAACGGCAACGAGGACGTCTCGAACGTCGCGCAGCACGGCCGGCACGGCTCCGACGTCGAGCTGACGCCGCCGTGGATGTCGCCGGTGCTCGAGCTGCCGATGAAGCTCGAGGCGAAGTGGCTCGACCGCGGGCGGCGCTCGCTGCCGGCCGGCCTCTCGCTGCTCGCCGTGCTGCGGCGCGTGTAGGCGGTCCGGGGCCGCCCGGGGCTTACGGCGCGCCGCCCAGATGGGGCGCGCCGTCGACCCACAACTGATCGCCTTCGCGGTCTTCGGCGGTCATGCCGAAGCCGGTCGCTTCGAGCGCCGGGCGCACGTCCGGTATTTCGGGGCCGCCGACGATGACGAAGACCTTGCGGCCGCCTTCGGCGCGCAGCATGCGCAGCGTGTCGTAGAGCTGATCGACCGCCGGCATCGCCGCCTGGCTCGTGTAGGGCGCGACGTCGGTGACGTGGAGGTTCGCGCCGATGCGGTGTCCGAGCATCTGGAGGATCGCGACGTGCTCGCCGCGGCGGACGTGCGCGGCGATGAAGCGCTGCCCTTCCGGTATGCGCAGGGTCGTCTGCGTCGTGTGCCGGAGGCGGTGAAGCTGCGACCACGGCGTCGGCGTCTGCGCGAGCGAGCAGCCGGCGACGCAGAACAGCAGCAGGCACGCGGCGGCCGCCGGCTCGGGCCAGCGCCGCGGCGCCGCCGCGAGGCGCCGCACGACGAGCAGCGTCAGCAGCGCGAGCGCGAGCGACCACGCCGCGAACGAGGTGACGAGCACCTCCGGGTGCGAGCGCCCGACGTAGTAGGAGCCGCTCGTGAGGCCGAAGATCGCGACGAACGCGAGCATGCCGGTGAGCAGGCGGTCGCGCGCGCCGTTCAGAGCGCGCACGGTCGCGACCGCGAGCGCGCCCGCGAAGGTGACGTAGATCACGAGGTGGAAGCCGATCGCCGGCATCGGCAGCATCGCGAAGCCGGCGAGCGCGAACAGTCTCGCGAAGCGCACCGCCATCGCCGGGTCGGGCAGCGCGCCGGCGCGCAGCAGCGTCACCACCGCGACGAGCGCGTAGGCGCCGGCGAGTCCGGCGACCGCCTCGAACGCGAGCGTGCGCAGGCGCGGCAGCCACGGCGTCGCGGCGCCCGTGCGCGCGCCCGTCCACGCCAGTGCGGCCAGCAGGCCGAGCAGCGCGGGCACGCCGTGGTCGGTGTTGTTCAGCACGACGAGCCCGGCCGCGAGGAACAGCGGCCAGGTAGTCCGTTCCCACCCGCCCGCCCCCCACCGACCGCGCCCGCCGCGGGCGCCGTCGAGGTGGCGCGCCGTCAGCCATGCGAGCAGCCACGGCCCGGCGAAGCGCATCGGGTAGTCGGAGAAGATCGTCGCGACCGTGTAGCGGTCTTCGAGCGGGCCGCGCAGCATGAAGAGGCTCGTCGCGAGGAACGGCGCGAACAGCAGGAAGCCGTGCAGCGGGCTGCGCGCGACGCGCCGCAGCAGGTCGTAGATCGCCAGCAGCGCGATCCCGCTGATCGCCAGCATCAGCCCGATGAAGCTGCCGACCGACGGACCGAGCAGCGACATGATCGCGGCGACGGGATACGGCCACAGCGAGCCGTACTGGGCGTAGAAGTTCGCCAGCGGCGAGCGGCCGTCGATCACCGCGAACGCTTCGTCGAGCGTGAACTGGAGGTGGTAGGCGGCCGCCTGGTTCTCGTTGAGCGCGGTGTGTTCGGTGTTGAACGCGTGCAGCAGCCAGACCGCGATCAGGAGCGCGGCGACGAGCGTCCAGCCGACCCGGCGCGCGCTCGTCTGGCGCGCCCAGCCGGCGATCAGCGCGCGTGCGCGGTCGCTGCGCACCGCGGCGATCAGCGCGAGCGCGCCGAGCAGCGCCGCGAGGTACGTGGCGTTCGTGAAGTACTGCTGCGTTATCGGCTGGTGTTCGGTGTAGGTGAACACGAGGCCGCGCTGGACGGCGACGCAGACGACCGCGAACGCGATCGCGGCGAGCTGCGCGCCCCACACGAGCGGCGCGACGAGGCCGGCGCGCAGGCGCGGCCCCCTGCGCGCGAGCAGCACGGTCGCGCCGGCCAGCAGCAGCGGCCCGAGCAGCGCGACGAGGTAGCGGCCCTGCTCGTGCGGCTCCGGCGCGAGCTGGCCCGCGGTCGCCGAGAAGAAGCTCACCGAGGACCTCGGCAGCAGCAGGTCCCCGACGGACGGTCCGAGCGCCGCGATCAGCAGCACCGTCACCGCGGCGCACGGCAGCGCGGCGAGCCACGCGAGCTCGCCGGCGCTGAGCGCGCGCGTCGCGCCGGCCGCCGCCGCGCTCGCGGTCGGCCGAGCGGGCTCGCCGGGGCGCGCGCTCGTCCGGCCGAGGGCAGTCATCGCGCTGTCAGCCGGCGACGCGGCCGAGCTGACCGCCGAGCTGGCCGGTCGGGCGCAGCTCCTCCGCGCCCGCGGCCGACTCGCCGTCGGACGGGAGCACGCCGCCGGGCGGCGCGCTGTGGAACGAGCCGCGCATGCGGTAGGCGCCGACGAGCATGCGGACCGCCGACTTGTAGCTGGTCGTCGATCTGCCGCCGAAGCGCTCGGTCGGGTAGATCGGGATCTCGACGACGGGGTAGCCGGCGTAGCGGCACGCGCGCATCCACTCGAGGTCGTACAGCTCGGCGTCGCTGCTGAGCTGCATCAGGTGGTGGAAGCGTCTCGGGAAGAACTTCGGCGTGCCGTCGATGTCCCAGGTGGCGAGGTCGAACAGCCGCCGGCACTCGAAGTTGTAGAGCACCGATCCTGCGCGCCGCAGCGCGCTCTCGCGGATGCGGCGCTGCGCCTTCAGCGCGGCGTCCGGGTAGGCCATCGCGTAGGCGAGCATCAGCGTCGCGGTCTCCGGCGTCGTGCGCGCGGAGTTCGTGTAGCCGACGATCTCGCCGCGGCAGACTTCGAGGCCGGCGTTGATCGCGCGCCCCCAGCCGCCGCGCTTGATCGGCCCGACGAGGCGCACCGACTCCGGATGCTGAGCGGCGAGCGCGGCGCAAATCTCCGGCGAGGCGTCGTGGCAGCCGTTCGGCACGAGCACCAGCTCGACCGGGCGCGGCAGCTTCGCGAAGTCGGCGAGGAAGCCGGTGACGACCTTCCCTATGTGGTCGGCCTGGTTGTGGATCGGCAGGATCAGCGAGGCGAACGGCGCCTCGCTCGTGCGCGTGAGGTCCGGGTCGGTCGTGCTCATCGTGGTTGCGTGGCTCCGGTGGTCAGGTGTGGCATGGCGGCGCCGTCGAGCGCGCGCAGGGCGCTCGCGGCGAGCTGATCGGGCGCGAGCCCGTGGCGCTCGTAGAGATGCGGGCGGCTGCCGGTCGCGCCGATCGGCATCGCGCGCAGGCCGGCGCGCACGAGGCGCGTGCCGAGGCCGTGCTCGGCGATCGTCTCGGCGACGAGCGAGCCGAGCGCGCCGTTGACGTAGTGCGCCTCGGCGCTGAGCGCGAGCGGCACGTCGGCGAGCGCCTCGGCGAGGTCCTCGGTCGGCGCCGGGGTGAGGCTGGAGACGACGACGACCGACGCGTCGACGCCGGCGTCGGCGAGCCGCTCGACCGCCGCGACCGCGGTGGCGGCCATGCCGCCGAGCGCCACGAGGACGACGTCGCGGCCCTCGCCGATCCGCTCGGCGCGCCCGAGCGTGAAGCGGCCGCCCAGGCCCGGCACCGGCTCGGACTCCTTGCCGAGCCGCAGGTAGGCGGGGCCGGGGAGCTGCTGGATCTGCGGCAGCGCGGCGCGCGTCTGCTGCGGGTCGGCCGGCGCGATGACCGCGATCCCCGGCTGCACGCGCATGATGCCGGCGTCCTCGAGCGCGTAGTGGGTGACGCCGTTGTGGCCGTAGTCCATGCCGCCGCCGACGCCGACGACGCGCACCGGCAGCTCGTGCAGGATCGGCCCGTTGCGCACGAACTCGTAGCCGCGCATCGAGGCGAACGTCGCGATCGAGTAGACGTAGGGCGTGTAGCCGGCCTCGGCGAGGCCGGTCGCGAGGCCGACCATGTTCTGCTCCGCCACGCCGGCGTTCCAGAAGCGGTCGGGAAAGCGCTCGGCGAACGGTTCGAGCACGGCGAAGCCGAGATCGCCGGTGAGCAGGACGATCCGCTCGTCCTCGGCGGCGAGGTCGAGCAGGGCTGAAGCGAACGCTGAGCGCATCTCTGGTGCGATCCCCCTTGCACGTGGACGGGCAGCGGCTGCCGGGCGTCGCTCCGCGACGCCAGACATGCCGATGCTGCGGATCGTCCGCCGCTCCCCCACGAAGCTTCGGACTTGCGGACGACCTCAGCAATTATATGGCGTGGTGTCAACCAGCACGCCGGTCAATCGGGTGACCTTGATGACCGAAGAACGATTTACGTATTAGCGAAGAGCGGCGGACGGCCCTCCGGTTACGGCGGCATGGGTTAAGCCGCGCATCGAACAACCGAGTTGTGGGAGTATCGCGCGCATGGCCCGGGGGAGCCAAGCGACGCGACCGGCGCCGCCGGAACGGCGGTCGGCGCCTGGGGGAGGACGCGGCGCCCGCGGCGGCGCGCTCGCGCAGCACCTGCGCTTGAGCGCGCCGTCGCGGTACCTCTACGCCCATCCGAGCGTCGCGGCGGCGATGCTGTTCGCGCTGTTCGTGCTCGTGTTGCTGTGGCCGGCGCTCGTCGGCGGCAAGGTCCTCTCGCCGAACAGCATCCTGTACGAGTTCCCGCCGTGGGAACGGCTCGTTCCAGCCGACCGCCCGTCGTACTTCAACTGGCTGCTGTCGGACGTGCCGACGGCCGACTACCCGTGGCGCTTCCTGATCCGCGAACTGCTGCACGCCGGCACGTTCCCGTCGTGGAACCCGTACGTGTTCGGCGGGACCCCGCTGTGGTCCAACCCGCAGACCGGGCTCTTCTCGCTCTTCAGCCTGCCGCTGTGGATCCTGCCGCTCAACTACGGGATCGGCGTGGGGGCGGCGCTGAAGCTGTGGGCGGCCGGCTTCGGCTCGTTCCTGCTCGTGCGCGAGCTGCGGCTCGGGTTCCTGCCCGGGTTGCTCGCCGGCGTCTGCTTCAGCTTCAGCGCGATCAACATCGTCTGGCTCACGCACGAGACGCTGCCGGCGGTGGCGGCGCTGCTGCCGTGGATGCTGTGGCTCGTCGAGCGGATTTATCAGGCCCGCCCGCCTGGCCGGCTCGGCGCGCTGCTCGGGCTGGCGCTCGCCAGCGCGATCGCGCTCGGCGGCGGCCATCCCGGGATGCAGGTGCACGTGATGGCGGCCGCGGGCATGTACGCGCTGCTGCGCGCGGCGTTCCTGCCGCGCGCGGTGGAGCTGCGCGAGCGCCTGCGGCCGCTCGGGCTCGCGTTCGGCGGGCTGGCGCTGGGGGCGATGCTGATGGGCGCCATGCTCGTGCCCGAGGCGCTGTCGAGCAGCGGCACGATCGGGACGCTGGCGCGCTCGCACGGGCGCGGGACGCTGCCGGGCACGCGGATGCCGCTGACGGTGATCCGCACGCTCCTCTTCCCCGACTGGTGGGGACGGCCGAGCTCGTTCGAATCGGGGCCGCCCGAGACGCTCCTGGCGGGGCTGAGAGTCGGCGTCAACTACAACGAGCGCACGCTGTACGCGGGGGCGGTCGGACTGCTGCTGGCGCTCGTGGGCGCGGCGGCGCCCGACCGCTGGCGCAGCAAGGGGCCGTTCGCGGTGCTCGCGCTGCTGGGGCTGGCGATCCCGCTGCATTTCCCCGGGCTCTACCAGCTCGTGACGCACCTGCCGCTGTTCGACCAGGTGCAGAACCAGCGGCTGCACTTCGTGTGGGCGATGACGATGTCGGTGCTGGCGGCGTTCGGACTCCGGGCGCTGCTCGAGCGGCCGGCCGGGGACCGCCGGCGCACGGCGGTCGGCGTGGGAGCCGTGGCGCTCGGCGCCGTGATGCTGCTCGTCGCCGTGGTGATGGCGAGAGGCGGCGCGGGCACGGCGGTCGTCCACACCCTGAAGCACTTCGCGAGCGGCGGGACGATCCGCGCCGCGGCCGTGCTGCGGCTGACGAGCGTCGTCTGGTACCTGCTGTTCGCCGTCGGCGTCGGGGCGGCGCTGTGGGCGTGCCGGCGCTGGCCGGAGCGGCGGACGCTCGTGGCGGCGGGAATCGTCGTGCTCGCGGCGCTCGACATGCAGCACTTCGCGACCGGCTATCAGCCGATGGGGCCGCCCTCCAAGGTCAGTCCGCCGACGACGGGCGCGATCCGCTACCTCGAGCGGCATCGCGACGACGGCCGCATCGTCGGGATCGGCGCGGCGCTGCCGAACGACTGGACGCTGACGTACGGCCTGAGCGACATCCGCGGCTACGACCCGCCGCAGCCGTCGCTGCGCTACTACCGGCTGTGGCAGCTCGCCGAACCCGAACAGCTCGACTGGCTGTCCTTCACCCTCGAATCGCTGGGGCCGACGACGGTGCAGCTCGCGAGCGTGCTGGGGGCGCGGTACGTGGTCGCCGCGCCGGGTACGGAACCGCCGAGAGAAGGCGCGGGCTCGCTCGTGCCGTCGCTGCGCGTCGCCTACGACGGCCCGGACGCGCGCGTGTTCGAGAACGTGCGCGCGGCGCCGCGCGCAATCGTGCCGGCGGCCGTCCGGGTGGTGGAAGGCGAGGAAGCGGCGCGGGCGGCGGTGATCGAACCGGGCTTCGACCCGCGGCAGGACGCGGTCGTGGAGGCGCCGCGGGGCGGCTTCGCGGCGGGTGCGGGGGCGGGGGCGGGCGCGGGCGCGGGCGCGGTGCGCGACGGGGCGCCGACGGGCGCCGTCGGACGCGTGACGGGCTCCGAGCGCTCGAACGCCGACGTCGTCCTGCGCGCGCAGCTCAGCCAGCCCGGCCTGGTGGTCCTGAACGACAGTTGGGCGCCCGGGTGGAGCGTGTTGGTCGACGGCCGGCCCGCCACGGCGCTGCGCGTGAACGACGTGATGCGCGGGGTGGCGGTGCCGGCGGGCGCGCACCGCGTGGAGTGGCGGTATCGGGTGCCGGGGCTGCGGGCGGGGGCGGCGTTGACGCTTGCGGCGCTGCTGGGGGTGCTGGCGGGCGGGGCGGTCGTGGCGGTGCGGCGGCGGGCCCGACGGCGGCGCGCGGGCGCGGTCGCGCCGGCGCGCTGAGCTTGGCTGGGCGCTGGGCCGGCGTGTGCTGGGCCGGCGTGTGCTGGGCCGGCCCACGCGAGCGCTGAGGATGCCTGCGCGCTGAGCGCGCGCCCGGCTACAAGCGGGTCCGTCGGGGCGACTCGAACGGCCCCCCGTCCGGTTACCGACTACCGGGTTGCAAATCTCAGTGTTTACAGTAGCTTACTGGCAAAGCCTCGGGAAATAGGCATTTTTCGCCCTCGCACCACCCAAGCGCGGGTCGCACGCGCAGGGCGAGGACACAAGGAGAGGAGAAGCCAGTGAGAAGGGACCTCAAGGACCCGGCGAGCGCCCCTGCCTTCGGGTCGCGCCGGCGTTCCGCGCTCGCACGCGCCGCCGCGTCACCGCGCGTCGAAGCCGACCAAGCGCGCCGTCGCGGCGGCGGTGTCGCACGGACCGCGATGCTCGCGCTCGCCTGCGGGTTGCTGGCGATGCTGCTGCTTGCCGGGACTGCGGGGGCGGCGGCGCCGACTCAAGACCCGGTGACGCCGTCGTTCGACGGCTCCGGCACGCCGGATAGATCGATGACGCCGACATACGTGAGCGTAAGCCAGAGATCCGGAGACGTGTACGTCATCGACAGCGCGCACGACGCGGTCGACGTCTTTGACGCAAACGGAAACTACCTCTCGCAGATCCTCGGGTCGTCGACGACCGCGAGAAGCTTCTCCTTTGGCGGAACCGATGACATCGCCGTCGATAACTCGGGAGGGGCGACCGACGGTCGCGTCTATGTCGAGTCTCAGACTGCGGGTCTCGTGTTCGCATTCGACGCAAGCGGTAACTTCCTCTGGCAGTCGAGCGCTGGCAACTCTGGGCCGGGTGGCTTCGCTGCCGGCATCGCTGTCGATCCCTCCGGCAATCCGTGGCTCGGCGACCCGCTCAACGGCATCCAGGAGCTGAGCCAAGACGGGTCTACGGCCGCAGCGCCGATTCCGGCTCCCGGAATGTACGCCAATCTCGCCTTTGACTCCGCTGGGAATATCGCGGGGGTCGAGTACGGCGGTGGCGTGGATGTGTTCGATCAGAGTGGCAACCTGCTGCACAGTGACCACACTGGGAACGTCAACGACGACGTGGCTGTGGAGACCGTGACGAACTCGGTGTACACCGTTGATGCCACGGGCGTCACCATTTGGGATTCCTCCGGAAACCAAGTGGCGGGGACTCCTTTCGGCCCGGTTGACGCCAATAGCGTGACAGTGAATGCATCCAACGGAAAGGTTTACATCACCGAGCCGAGTCAGGGCAGAGTCGACATCTACGACCTTCAGCTCTACACGCTCGGGGTGACCGCCAACGGCACTGGATCCGGGAGAGTCGACGCCGACACAGGTCGGATCAGCGGCTGCACCAGCAGCGGCGGAACGTGCTCAGACAGATACATCGCGGGCTCAACCGTCACGCTGGTGGCAGCACCGGACTCCGGCTCAAACTTCACGGGCTGGACGGGCTGCGACAGTCCGAGCGGCAACACGTGTACCGTGAACGTCACGAGCGACAGAGGCGTCACGGCCACCTTCGACGCGATCCCGAGACCCACCCTCAGAGTGGAGCTTTCCGGGACAGGGTCCGGGACCGTGACGAGCGCGCCCGGCGGTATCTCATGCGGGCCGACGTGCCAGAGCACGTTCCTCGAAGGCACGCTCATCCTGCTTACGCCGAGAGCGGCGGCGGGGTCCACGTTCACCGGATGGTCCGGCGGGTGCAGCGGCACGGCGCCGTGTCAGCTCACATTGAACGCGGACACTGATGTGACGGCCATCTTCGCGCAGTCGCCGCCCACCGTGAGCACCGGCGGAGCCTCCGGCATCACCGAGACGGCGGCGACGCTGTCCGGAACGGTCAACGCGAATGGCGCCGCCACAGCGTGCACATTCGAGTACGGGACGACCACGTCCTACGGCGCGAGCGTTCCATGCGCCGCGGCGCCGGGCTCTGGGACGAACGCCGTAGCCGCGAGCGCGGCGCTGAGCGGTCTGACCGCTGCCACCACGTATCACTACCGGATCGACGCGTCCAATTCGGGCGGCCCAAGCACCGGTTCGGATGCGACCTTCACGACCGCTGTCCCGTCGCAGAGAACGTGTCAGACGGACCGGACGCTCTGCCCGAAGCCTGGCGTATTGCAGCTCGCCAAGGCCACGGTCGTGGCGTCCGGTGGAAAGGTCGTCGTGCAGCTCTCCTGCGTCGGTGGGACCACTTGCCGCGGATCGCTGAAGGTGACGGCCAAGATCAAGACGGTGAGCGGGAAGGGCCGGAAGCGCAAAACGCACACGATCACGGTCGTCGTCGCCAAGGGCAGCGTCCAGATCGGTGCCGGAAGATCGGCACGAGTGACCCTGCGTCTCACGAGCACCGGCAAGCACCTGCTCGCGAGAACGCGGCAGCTCAAGACCACGCTCGCAGGTGCCGGCCTCAGGCACACGCTGGTTATCAAGAACGGCGCGAAGAAAAAGGCGAAGAAGCACCGCTGAGCTGTAGGCCAGGTGGGGTGCGCGACAGGTTGCGCACCCCACCTCATGCCCTGCGCACGGTTATTTGTCAGGTTCGCCGGTCTCGTCTTTGACTGTAAGCACAAGACCGCTTACTGACTCTCATATTAGCCTGAGCGTTATGGCTTCCGTACCGCCTCTCGTGGTTATGGAGCTCGCCGCGCCGGCAAAATGGGCAGGAGAGCCAAATTGGCAGAAGAAGCCGCCGCCTGTTTCTATCAGGGCGGTTTCGTCAGCTCTGTAGCCGGTGATCGCGCCTCCGCTTTCGACCGTGGCTATGCCGCGAGCTGGCTGTTCTACTCGGATCCTGGCTAGGCACGCGAGGCCTTCAACTTCAAGCTTGAACGCCCATGCTATGAAATTCTGCGTGACTGACGTTATGGCTGGTAGCGTGCCGGTGAAGGACTGGTAGGTGACTTCCCACGGGAGCGTTTCTCTTAGGGCAGTGGCGCTGCCCCTGGAGCATTCGGCGAACTTTGCTTCGGTGACTTTGCCGATCCTGTTCCTCGCGAGCTTCGCTATGGTGGACCTTTCGTAGGTGCCTTCGAGTGTGAGGTTACACCTTATGGACCTGCCCCCAAATTCAAGTGTGAGTGGCGTCCAGATTATTCTGAAGCCTCTTTCGAATCTCGGGTTTTCCAGGTTCCTCGCGGACGCTGCGCCGACGGTCATGGCAAGCAGCGCGATGACCGTCAACGCCGTTGCATACGAGCATGTTCTACGCATCATCGCCTCCCGAACGATGTTATGAGTAAAAGACAGGGGTCGCGCTCGAGCGCGACCCCTGTGAAAGCACAGTACGAAACCGCGTAGGCTATATTAGCCTGATCGTTTGTGCTTCGGCGCCGCCCCTGACTGTTATGGAGCTCGCCGCGCCAGCGAAATGGGACGGTCCGCCGAAGGAGCAGAAGAAGCCGCCGGTAGTTTCTATCAGGGCGGATTCGTCCGCTCTGTAGCCGGTAATTGCGCCTCCGCTTTCGACCGTCGCTATGCCGCGGGCCGGCTGTTCGGTTCTGGTCTGGGCTAGGCACGCAATGCCTTCAACTTCTGCTTTGAAGGACGACCTTATGAGGTTCTGCGTGACTGTTCTTATGACCGGTAGCGTACCGGTGAAGGAGTTGTACGTGACTTCCCACGGGAGGGTTTCCCTTAGGGCAGTAGCGGTACCCCTGGTGCATTCGCCGGCGTTCGCAGATGTGACTCTGCCGATCCTGTTGCCGGCGAGCTTCGCTATGGACGACCTTTCGTAGGTGCCTTCGAGTGTGACGTTGCACCTTATCGACCTGCCACCCGCTTCGAGTGTCAGCGGCGTCCAGACTATTCTGAAGCCCTTTTCGAATCTCGGGTTTTCGAGGTTCCTCGCGGAGGCCGCGCTGACGGCCATGCCGAGGAGGGCGATGGCCGCGATCGCGGCCATCAGGAGCTTACTGCGAGTACGCATGTAGATTCCTAACGTGTAGGCACGTTGAACGTGAGATTGACGAATTTGGGCGCCCGTGGCGCCGTCGTGTCAAGCGGCTTCGCTACCCCCTTTCTCGAAATGCGCCTGCGCGAGCGCCGGAACATACGGACACGGCACCCGGCGGACGTGCATCGCCGAGACGGCGATGGAGCGGCGCATGTAAGTCCCCCGACCAGGACACGCCCGCTGCACACGACCGTACTAGGCGGAAAGGCTTGCTGTCAAGAGCTAGAGGCGGGAAAAAATGCCCTGCCTTCTTGGAGACACGATGGTTGCATCGAGAGCCGTGCGCGTTTACAGTTGGCCCAATCAGAAGAGGAGATGCTTGTGGCGGGTTGGCATATCGGGAGGCAGATGGCCGTCGTGGTCGCCTTGAGCGCTGCGCTTGTCGTGGCGGCCGCTGGCGTACCAGCAGTCGGGGCGCCGTTGCCGGACGGTCGTCTGTATGAGCTCGTCTCGCCACCGCAGAAGCACGGTGGCGACGTCCTGATCGACTCACTGCGGACCTGGGCGGCTGAAGGCGGGAATGCGGTTGCGTTCTCGTCGCTGACCGGGTTCGGGGACGTGGTTGGCACCGGCGTCGCGACGGATTACATGGCGACGCGCGTCGTGGGGACTCCGCCGGCCGGTTCACAGGGTTGGACGGTTCACGCCATCACCCCGCCGCAGGGGGCCCTTCCTGTCTCACTCACGACGTCAGGCTTTGAGCCAATGGACGTGGCGTTCACGCCAAGTCTCGACGCCGGCGTGTTCCAGAGTTGGGATTCGCTCACAAGCGATCCTGATGTGGCGAGCGTCGCCAACCTGTACCTGCGGCGGGGCTTTCGCACGGCGCCTTCGCCGAGTGTTGATCTCGTAACGCAATGCCCTGCTTGCGCGCCCCCGGGCAGACCGTTGGAACCGTTTGCCCTTAAGCCCTTCAACATGCTTCCCAAGATTGCCGGCCTCTCGGTCGACGGCACGCACGTGCTGTTCGAGTCGACTCTGAGATTGACCAGCGATGCGTCGGACGGGACGACCAGCAGACGTGTCAACCTCTACGAGTACGCCGACGGCACCGTCCGGAACGTCGGGATTCTTCCAGACGGAAGTCCTGCCGCCGGCGCGGTGGCGGGACAAGGCGCTGGCGCAGGGCAGACCCTGGGTCTCTACATGCCACACGCGCTCTCGCAAGACGGAACTCGCGCGGCGTTCACGGCTGCTCCTGGATTTTGCCAGGTCGACACCGAGTACGTCTGCGGAAGCCTTTATCTGCGTGACATGTCGTCAACCCCGGGGACGACAGTGCAGGTCAACGCGAGTGAGCGGACGACCTCGCCAGATCCCGGAGGTTCGCAGCCGGCGATCTTCTGGGCGATGAGCGCAAACGGTCAGCGTGTCTTCTTCACCAGCAACGAGGAGTTGACGAACGACGACAGCAATACGAGCACCGACCTGTACATGTTTGACGCCAGTGCGCCTGCCGGAAGACGTCTCACGCGCATCTCGGTGCAGGACCCGTCGCAGGCGAGAAGCGGCGGAGCGGACGTCGAGATCGTGCTCGGCGCGAGCGATGACGGACAAACGGTGTACTTCACGTCGTCAGCGCCGTTGCTGCCCGGCGATCCGTCCTTTGGTCCAGATACCACGGGGATCTACGTGTGGAGCGACGCCGGGAGCGGTTCGCCGCGACTCAGTTTCGTGGGGCCGCTGGCCGGATTCAGCGCAAACAGCATCGAGAATCGCATGGCAGGATCAATTTGGTCGCTGGAGCAGTTCGTTCAGTCCCGCGTGTCCCCAGACGGGCGATTCCTGCTCTTTTCGACGACGAATGGAGACGGCGTCCTCAGCCCGTATGGAGGGCAGCGAGACTACGACCAGGGGACGTGCAGCGACATCGGCGTAAGCGGCTGTCGCGAGCTCTACGTCTACGATGCCTCCGCGCCCGCGAGATCGGCACAGCAACTGCGCTGCGTCTCATGTCGCCCGGACGGAGCCACGGCGACGGTCAGCGCCTCAGACATGGCCCGGACCCTCGACGGCGCCGCGTCGTCGGTGGGCATCCTCGACCACGCACTCTCGACGGACGGGCGCGTCTTCTTCTCGACGTCCGAGGCGCTCGTCCCCGAAGACGTCAACGGGAGAAGCGACGCATACGAGTGGGAGGGCGGCCAAGTTCATCTTCTCACGGACGGCCAGTCGGCCAGCGGCTCGTATTTCCTCGACGCATCGCCTGACGGCGCAGACGTCTTCGTCGTGACGCGTGCACAATTGACCGCATGGGATACCGATGGCTCCTACGATCTGTACGACGTTCGGCAGCCCCTGCCTGACCATCCGGCCGGTGTGCTCGATCCGCCGGCTCAACCTCCGGCGTGCGTACCCATCGACGGTTGCCGGGGATCCTCGGTGCCGGCGCCCTCGTTGACCGCGGTCTCCACCGTCACGTTCCACGGAACCGGGAACCTCAGACAGAAGTTCCCCAAGCCCCTCCGTTGCAGAACCGGCACCGTGCGCAAGCACACGAGCAGGGGCGTCCGCTGCGTCAGAAGACCGAGGAGAAAGAAGCCCGCGCGCTGTACGCGGTCGAGGGCTCGCGGCAAGCAGTGCTCCAAGGCCGCTGCGCGCGGCAGCACGAAGAGGAGTGCACGGTGATCCCTGCGAACGCCAAGGCGAGCGGAGCAAAGGGCCTGAGGGGGATCGTGTGGTTGATCGCGCTGCTGGGCATGCTGGCGATCGGGGCTGGGAGCGCCTCGGCCGCGGCGCCGGCATGGCGCATCGTCGCCCTCGCCGACACCACGGTCGCTCCAGGCGGCTCGTCGGGCGCGCTTGTGCAGGTCAGAAACGTCGGCGCCGCGTCTCTTGATGCGGTGAGTGGCGAGATGGATCTGACGGTGACGCTTCCCCCAGGGTTGGGCGCGACCTTGATCAGACTGGAGAGCTCGTCGGCCAACACGGACGCTAACGGGTGGACTTGCTTCGGGAACGTCTACCCGGCCTCGGTCGTCAGATGCAGAAAGCCGAGCGGGACGATCGGCCCGCACGGCTTCGTCGACTTCAGCATGGACATCGCGGCCAGCCCCGCTCTGCTTCCGGGAAGCACGCTGACGGTCACAGCCACGGTGAACGGTGGAGGCGCGAGCAGCCAGAGCACCGTGGCGCCGATCACCGTTTCGAGCGACCCGCCTGGCTTCGGTGTGGCGACGGTCGACGGCCAGGTGGCGGATCCGAGCGGGGCGCCGTTCACGCAGGCCGGCGGGCATCCGGATGCGGCGTCCGTGTCGTTTGATCTCAACACGGTCAGAAACCCGGTGCCGGCCGTAGGGGACTTGTGGCCGGTTGAGACCGTGCGCAACGTGTTCGTCGATCTGCCGCCAGGTCTGGTCGGCGATCCCAACGCAGTCGGACAGTGCCTGCCCTCGCAGTTGGCGAACTCCGCGGGCATCGAGGCCCTGCCCCTGTGCCCGCCCGAATCTCAGATCGGAGTCGGCACCGTCCGTCTGAACGGAACGGGGCTGCTCGGTTACGAGATCGGCTCGTTCCCCGTCTTCAACATCACGCCCCCGCCGGATCTGCCCGCGCAGTTCGGGATGAACGTCCTCGGTTCGATCGTGCTGTTCAACGCGAAGATCCGCACGGGATCCGACTATGGCATCACGATCTCGGTTCCGAACACGCCCGAGGCGATTCCGTTGACCGGCACGACGGTGTCGCTCTGGGGCAACCCCTCGGATGCCTCGCATGACGCCGAGCGCGCGTGTCCGGGGGGCGTTCGTCCGAGCATCGGCGGCCCAACCTGCACCGTGAGACCGTCATCCGTCGCCTTCCTGCGCAACACAACATCGTGTCAACCGCAGCCCGGCTCCGGCGTCAACGACGGGCTCGTGACCGCGATCCACGTCGACTCATGGGAGCACTCCGGCCGCTTGCGCGCGGATGGGCTGCCGGATCTCACGGACCCGGCGTGGAAGTCGAACAGCTTCGTCTCGCACGACCTGCCCGGGTACCCGCTGCCCTCCGGCGAGTGGGGTGCGCATGTGCTGCCGACCGGCTGCGATGCCGTGCCGTTCGAGCCCGCGTTGTCGGGGAAGCCGGCGGCCGACGCCAAGCCCGCATCGCCGTCCGGGTTCAGCTTCGACCTGACGCTGCCGCAGCCGGAGGACCCGAGTTCGCTCGGCGAGGGCGACCTCAAGAAGGCAGTCGTGAGCTTGCCGGCGGGCGTGCACGTCTCGCCGAGCTCGGCGAACGGGCTGGCGGCGTGCTCCTCCGCGCAGATCGACCTGAGCGAAGGCACGATGCCGTCGTGTCCCGACGCCTCGAAGATCGGGACGGTGACCGTCGAGACGCCGCTGCTTCCGAACCCGCTCAGCGGAACCGTGTACCTGGCGGCGCAGGGCGACAACCCGTTCGGCTCGCTGCTCGCGATCTACGTCGTCGCGCAGGGGCCGGGCGTCGCGCTCAAGCTCCCGGGTCACGTCGAGGCTGACCCGATCACCGGTCAGTTGACGACCACGTTCGACAACAACCCGCAGCTCCCGTTCACGAGACTGCACCTCGACTTCGACGGCGGGCCGCGCGCGCCGCTCGTGCTGCCGAGACAGTGCGGTCCGTACACGACGAACGCGACGCTGACCTCGTGGAGCGGAAAGACCGTGCAGTCGAACAGCGTCTTCACCGTCAACGGCGACGCCAGCGACTGCTCCTCGGGCACGAGCTTCGCGCCCAGCATGGTCGCGGGCACGCAGAACACGCGCGCCGGCGGCGACAGCACGTTCGACCTCCAGCTCACGCGCGCGGACCGCGACCAGGACCTCAGCGGCATCACGGTCAACATGCCGTCCGGGCTCACCGGCCGGATCGCGAACGCCCTGCTGTGCCCTGACGCGCAGGCGGCCACCGGCGCATGCCCGACCGGGTCGCAGATCGGCAGCGTGACGGTCGGCGCCGGCGCCGGCAGCGATCCGTTCTACATCACCGCCGGTCGCGCGTATCTGACCGGCCCGTACAAGGGCGCGCCGTTCGGGCTCTCGATCGTCGTGCCGGCGAAGGCGGGGCCGTTCGACCTCGGCAACGTGGTCGTGCGCTCCCGGCTGCTCGTCGATCGCCACACCGCTGATGTCAGCGTCATCTCCGACCCGCTGCCGACGATCGTCCAGGGCATCCCGCTCGACGTGCGCGACGTGCGCGTCTCGGTCGACAAGCCGCACTTCTTCGTCAACCCGACGAGCTGCGCGCCGAAGACGCTCTACGGAACGTTCCGCTCGACCGACGGCTGGGTCGCGCACTCGAACTCGCGCTTCCAGGTCGGGTCGTGCGGGAAGCTCGGCCTGAAGCCGAAGATGGTGCTGGCGATCGGCGCCAAGCACCACACGGCGGCCGGTTCCACGATCCCGCTGACGACGACGCTCACGATGCCGAGAGGTGACGCGAACCTGCGCTGGGTGCGGGTCGACCTGCCGAGCACGCTGAACGCGCGCCTGAACGTCATCGCGAGAGCGTGCACGCCGGCGCAGTACGCCGCGGGCCACTGCTCGCAGGCGAAGGCGGGCTCGGCGGTGGCGTCGACGCCGCTGTTGAGAAGCCCGCTGCGCGGGAACGTGTACTTCGTGCGGAACCATCCCGGGTACCCGGACCTCGTCGTCGCGCTGCGCGGACAGGTCGCCTTCGACCTCGTCGGCCGCATCAAGGTCGTGAACAACTCGCGCCTGACGACGACGTTCAGCGCGGTGCCGGACGTGCCGATCACGAAGTTCGTCCTGCGGCTCACGGCGGGATCGAGGGCGACGCTCGGCACGTTGGTGAACCTGTGCAGCGCGCGCGGAAGAAGCTCGACGGCCGGCATCTCGTACCGCGCCCAGAACGGCCGCGTGCGGCGCGTCGACCAGAAGGTCGTGATCAACGGCTGCCCGAAGCCCAAGCGGGGGAAGGGGGCGAGCGCCCGCGGCGGGAGGTAGACCCGTCGCGGCGAGCGCGCGCCTTCTACCGGCGCGCGCATACGAGGGGTGAGAGATGGGGGTGGCGCCGCGGGGGCCGGCGCCGCCCCCTTTCTCATCGCACGACACGATCGGTCGCGGCCGGCGTCCCGCGCCAAGCCATACAATCCCTCTCGTAGGGCGCGTAGCTCAGTGGGAGAGCGCTCGCTTCACACGCGAGAGGTCGCTGGTTCGAAACCAGCCGCGCCCACTCCCCGGAGGCCCCGTCGCTACGGGGCTTTCGTCGTTCCGGGCGTGATGGCATCGGCAGGCATACCGTCGCGACAGGAGCGCGATTGCCCTTTTATTGCCCGTATGGAATCGGCGACGCCGCGCGAGCGGGACATCTCGGAGATCACGCCCGAACGCTTCGTGCGTACCGGTAGCGCGCTGCTCGATCTCGTTGACGAGCGACTCCCGCAGCGGGTCTACCGCGGGGAAGGCCGATGGGCGATCCTCGGTCAGGCGTTCGTCGCGCGGATGGCAGACATTCTCCGGAGTCTCATCAGGCTCGCAGACTCAGGAGTAGAGAACGATCGAATGATCCTGCTGCGCACGCTCTATGAGCATGTCGTGACGTTCTGCTGGATCGCGATCGATCCGGAACGGCGGTTGCCTCAGTGGGGTTACACCACCCACATCTACCGCCTCCAGCTCCACTTCGACGCGCTTGCCTACGGCGTGACGATCCTGTCGGATAGAGAGGTCGCAGCGATCAAGAGACTGCGCAAGGACAACGCTGGAATGCCGAGAATCGCGCAACGCGCGGCAGAGGTAGATGAGTACTGGCCGAGCGTCGTCCGCGGGTTCCGGACGCCGCCCGAGGAAGGCGCCGATCTACTCACCATGAAGGGCCTCTACGCAGGGATCTATCGAGTCGCGTCCCGCTCCGTCCACGCCCAGTTGGAGGCCGTCGAGCAGTGCGTGGATTCCAGTCGCTATCCGCGCCGGCCCGCGGTCGTTCGCGCTCAGGAGACCGACTACCTCTTCTCGGGAATGGTTGCCGTCCCTCTGTTCGCCCTGGCTCTACTCGTCTGCCATCACCGGTTTAGATGGCCGGAGGAGAAGCGCATCTTCGCCGTCACCGGGTCCTTCCTGCGTGACGTGGACCTCACGGCCCTCGACGAGCGCGCGGAGCCGCTCCCGCTCACCATCACGCCACGCCATCGCCTTCGCGTAGACGGAGAGGGTGAGGTTGGCGGTCGTGTGACCCATCTGGTCCATGAAGACCGCGGGGTCGCGGCCGAGCGCGACGAGGAGGGACGCGAAGGTCCGGCGGAGTCCGTGCGGCGTGAGGTCGGCCGGGATCGGCGGCGCGCCTCGCTTGGCCAGCGTCTTGTTCGCGGCGGCGATGGCGGGGTTGAGGACGCGGTTGCGGATGTTCGCCGGCGAGTGCTTGGCGCCGCCCGCGTAGCCGCCCGAGCGCGAGGTGGCGAAGACGAGCGCGTCCGGGTCGCGGTCCGGTTGCGCGGCCGCATAGGCGAGCAGCTCGTCGCGGAGGACCGGGACGAGATCGACGGTCCGCTCGGCGGCGTCGGTCTTGGTGCCGCGAACGTGGAGCGTCCCGCTCGCGAGGTCGAGGTCTCGCCAGCGGAGGTCGAGCGCCTCGCCAATGCGAAGGCCGGCGAAGACGAGGACGGCGAGGAGCGCGCGCCGCCACGGCGGCGTCCGACGTCTCTCCTCGCGGTCCAGGGCGCCGGCCGCGTCGAGGAGCGCCGTGATGTGCTCGGCGCGGTCGAGGTAGGCGCGCTTCGGCTTCGCGGCGTTGAGCCGGCGCCGCTTCCCCTTCGCCGGGTTGCGCGGGATGTGCTCGTACTCGACGGCGACCTCCAAGACCGCGGAGAGCGTCTCGATGAACTTGTTGATGCTCGACGGGGAGAGGCCGCCGCGGGCGACCTTCCGGCGCCGGAAGCGGTCCACCTCCTCGACGGTGATCGCGTCGAGGCGGAGCGGCCCGAGGTCGCGAAGGTGGCCGAGCCGCCAGAGCAGGTCCTCGCGTCCCTTGGCGCTGAGCCCGCGCCCGTCGCGGCCGCCCTCCGCGCAGAGCGCGCGGAACCAGTCGCTCGCGAACTCCGCGAAGGTCGGCATCTCGCGCAGCTCGCGCTCCGGCGGACGCTCCTCCGGCGGGATCCAGAGGCCTCGCTGGACATCGGCGAGGAGGTGGCCGGCGGCCGTCTCCGCCTCCTTGGGCGTCGTAGCGTTGAGCGTGACGTTGCCGCCGTAGCGGAAGCGGACGCCATAGCTCGTGACCTTCCCGGTCTTCTTCGAGCGGTTCTCGTAGAGCTGTCCCGTGGGCTTCCTAGCCATGTCGGCTCCCCTCGTCAGTACCGGCGAGGGGAGCGCGGCCACGGGCAACCGAGGACCCGCCCTTTCCGGGTACGCTCGGTGCGCGGCGAGGCTTCGTCCCTCGTCGCCGGGCCGGGGGCGTTGGCGCGCCGCCCGGCCGCTTTATCGGACTTCGGCGGGGAGTTGACCTCGAATACGGGCAGAAGTCCAGTGCGTTTGCCCGACCTCCGGCTTCGCGTCCGCCGCGACACCCGCTCCGGCGGACCATCCGGCGCCTCGGACCTCCCGCGGACCGGGCGGGCGCTCACCTCCTCCGCCACCCGCGCGGGGTCGAAGCGGAGCCGCGGCCGTGGGCCGTCGCCGAGCCGAAGCGCGCCGAGCCGCTCCGCGTTCTCGCGAACCCACTCCGGGGAGACGCGGAAGCGACGCGCGACCTCCGCCGCCTTCAGCAACCGCTCCTCCTCGTCCGGCCGGCGGCCGTCCCCGAGCCGGGCGGCGACGCGCTCCGCGACGAGATCGGCGAGCGCCGCGAGATTGTCCGGGTGGAGACGGGCGACGCTCACGGCCGCGCCTCCCCGTCGTCGGACGAGTCAGCCGGAAGCTCTTCCGCGTCGAACTCGGCGATGAGCCGCGCGATGAGCGCGTCCTCCTCGGCCGTGCGCGTCTCCGGCTCGGGCTCCTCCGGCATCGGGCCGGGGAGGTAGAACCGAAGTCGGCCTCGACGTCCGGCTTCACGGAGGATGCCGCTCTCGGTGAAGTAGCGGATCGCGGCGTGCGCGGTTCCGCGAGCGACGCCGCACCACGCGGCGGCGAAGCCGGCCGAGAAAGCGACGGGGCGATGCGGGCCGTCCGCCCACCGGAGGCCGATTAGGAGGCGGAAGCCCGCCCACACCCGCTTGGTGGCCGGAGAGGCGCCGGGAGGGAGCGGAGGGACTGGGACCGGCGCGGGGTGGAAGGCGCCGACCTCGTACGCGAGCCTCCGCGTCCACGTCGCAAGCAGAGTGTTCGAGTGGCCGCCCTCCTCGAACGGGCGCCCACCGTCGTCGTAGCCGTAGGCGATCGCGGCGCGGACCTCGCCGAGCGACCGCCACCGGCTACGGCAGCACAGCAGCCGAACGTCGCCGTACCTGTCTTCGCGGAGGCCCGAGGCGAGCCGCGCGCGCCCGGTGTGGCCCGGCAATGGGCACGGCCCCTCGAAGGTGACGGGATCCAGCCCGAACCACTCCGCGAGCGCCGCGATCCGGTCGCGGAGGTCGAGCCGCTGTACGAGGGGACCTGAGGGGACCTGTACGAGGGGACCTTGACCGCGAGCGGGAGGCCGCGCCCGTCCGCCGTCCTCTCCGGTCCCCTCGTACGGTCCCGAGCCCGGCGCGCTCATCGGCGCACCTCCTCGGGGCGCGAGCGACCGGAGCCGGAGTCGCGCCGCGCTTCAGCCCGCGCGGCAGGGCCATCAGGATCGGGGTCCTCTAGGCCGGAGCCGCCGTCGTCGCGGGAGACGGACGAGCGGCGAGTACGGCCGGGTCGCGTCGCACGCCCGCGGCGGACTCCGCGCGCGACGCGACAACGCACGACCGGGCGGCGCAGCGAGATCCGCCGGACCGCGCGACGCCGCTCGCGCCGACAGCCGCGCTCAAGCCGCTCGAACCCGCGGTCCCACGCCTCGGCGAACGTCGCGCCGGCCGCCTCGCGATCCGCGAGCGCCGCCTCACGCCAGAACTCCGCGAGCCCGTTCGGATCGGTCGCGGCGAGCCACACGACGTACGCCGCGCCGAGGGCAGTCACGGGCGTACGGCGCGCGAGCGAGGCACGAGCCGCCGCGAACGTCTCGGTCGTGAGCTCCCGCGGCGGATGCGTCAGCACAAGCTCTCGGACGCTGAACCCGTACTCGCCCTCCGCGGCGCGCTCGACCCACCGCGCCCGCTCCAAAGCGTCGTGGCGCCACTGACTTCGAGAGCGCGCCGAAGAACCAGGCGCACCCGTTCGTTGATGCCGCATCTCGTCTCCTTATTCGGGCCCGTCGGATGGCTCCGGCAGGCACGACCGACGGTAGGCCGCGGCGCGGACGGAAGCGGCGGAGAACCGAACCGGCCGCCTCCGAGAACGGAGACGGCCGGAGAGACGTCGACGCGGGGCGACGACACTCCGGAGAGTAGGTCGCCGCCCGGACGCCGCCGCTCGCGCTCAGCGCTCCGGCGGCGCGTTCAGCGCACCGCTTTGGGGGAGGCTTCTCGCACATAATTCGGAGCAACCACCCATGGGCGAGCGTTCCCGAATTACGATCAGTTGCGGACGCAACGATCTACGAGCGGGCGCCTCGCCGCGGTGACGTTGCGGCGGCCCGGAGGTGAGCATGACGGACGAGGACCCGCGGCACGCAGAAGAGGACGCGGACGGCGACGTGATGCGGACGCTGATGGAGGCGTACCCGGCGCCGATGACCTTCGAGGAGATCCGCCGGGACCTCTGCGAACCGAAGGCGTTCCTTGTCACCGACGCGATCAACCGCCTCGATAGCACCGGTCTCATCCACCGCTTCGACGGGTTCGTCCTCCCGACCCGCGCCGCCTACCACGCGGGCACGCTCGAATACACGGCGCCCGGCTCGTAGCGCGTCGTCAGCCGCCCGGTGTCCGAGCGCGCGCCGAGAGCGCTAGGGGTCGTGAGGACGCTGCGCATGTGGCGTCGAATGCTTGAGCTCAGCCAGCGGGAGCTGGCCGCGCGCGCCGGCATCGGCGAGAAGCACCTCGGCGAGATCGAGCGCGGCCTACGCGACCCGCGCCTCTCGACGCTCCTCCGCCTCCTCGATGCGCTCGACCTCGCTCCCGCCGAGGTCGCCGCCTTCTGGATGGAGGCGGTCGGGGGTCGGCCTTCGGCCCTCGCGTACGTCGCGGGGTCAGAGCCCGCGCATGAGCGCCGCTGCCGGGACGCCGAGACCGCGCGCGAGCTTCGTGATCGTCGTGAGCCGCGGCTCGCGCTTCGCGGTCTCGATCCGGGCGATCACGGTCGGGTGGACGTTGCACCGCAAGCCGAGGTCCATCTGCGACATGCCCTGCTCCTCGCGGACGGCGCGGAGGTTTGTCGCGAACGAGCGGAGGTCGGCGGCGGGGGCGTCCATGAGCCGCCAGCCTGCGGTGACTTGCCGGAAGCGGCAATAGTCAAAGCGGCAGGATTTCGAGTAGTGTGACGGTCGTGTACGAACGCCTCCGCCTCGTCATCATCGGCCTCCGTCTGATCGCCATCGGCGTCGCCGTCTTCGAGCGGACCCTCGCGCTCGTGGCCCTCGCCGCGCTCCTCATGATCACGCTCATCGTCGGGATCACCGTCTGGGTGATCCGCGGCGCCGGGGTCCAGCGGGAAGGCGGAGCGCGCCGACCCGCCCTCCTAGAGCCGGGTCGAACACACGTTCCGTCTGGCGGGCGTGGCACCATCTACCGCATGTCAGGAAATCGACGGATCGTCTCGCCCGACTCTGATGGTGGGTGGAACGTTGACAAGCCGGGCGCCACACGGGCCAGCTCGCACCACGACACGCAAGCCGAGGCGCAGACGGCCGGTCGCCGCTACCTCGGCAACAGCGGCGGTGGCGAGCTGATCACCCAGGGGCGCGACGGCAAGATCCGGGACAAGAGCACCGTCTCCCCCGGCAACGACCCCTATCCCCCTCCGGGCTAGCGCGAACGATCAACAACACCGGCCCTTGACGGACGGCCGCGCGAGCGGTCGCCCGTCGGGACGTTCCTACTGTGAGTGACTCGAACACCGTCGCGATCGTCTCCATCGCGGTCTCCGGAGGCGTCGCGCTCCTCGCCACGATCGTCGCCCCCGTAACGGCGCACTTCCGGCAACGCCGCTCGCTCGCGGCCGAAGCCGAGCGTCAGGAGCGGCAGCTCGGCCATGATCGGCTCCTTCGCGATCTCGAAGAGACGCGCACTCGCGTAGACGAGGTCATCGACATGGGAGAGGCCGCACTCTCCGCGGTGTGTGAAGCGCGGCTCGCCTTCAACGCTAGCAACCCGAGAGCCGCCAACGACCAGCTATGGCAAGCGCGCAACTGCCTCGGCCAGTACGGCTCTAAGGAGCGCCGCGTCCGCCTGCGGGTCGGGAACGACGACTCGCTCATCACCCGCCTCGCCGACTTCCGGGTCGCGGTTCAAAGCCTCTTCGACCTCGCCCACGCGGCGATGATGAGAGACCACACGCTCGTTCCGCTCGACGCCTGGAACATCGGCATGGCGAGAGTGGGCGCGGCGCAACGCGCCGTCATAGAAGCCGGAGCGGCAAGCATCGGCGCGCGGCTCCGCTAAGCCAACTCGGGCGTGGGCAGTACTGCCCGAATCGAGCCGGATCCGCCTCGATCCGACGCATCGCCCACGTCTCACATGCTCGCGTCGAACGCGAGGATTCGCCGGAGCGCGGGCGATCCGGCCGCTCGGCCTCCCGCACGCCCAGCCTCTTCACACGCGAGAGGTCGGTGGTTCGAAACCACCCGCGCCCATCGAATCGTCCGCCCGGACACGCGCGGATATGCCCGGCCAGCGGGGCAGAACACGCCGTGCCACCGTGGAAAATCAGGGACATGCAGGGACCCCAAATGCAGGGATTTTCCAACCGGGTGTCGGAAGATCAGGGGAATCTCGGGGAACCATGCGAGCCAGAACAGGGGAACAACCGGCGCCGCGCCGCTGGGCTGGCCAGTCGTCCAATCGGAGTGTCATGCCCGGCCGAGCGGGATAGGCTTTCCGCGCACCGCGACCTCCGCACGCGAGGAGCTACGTCGATGCCAGTGCAGGACCGATGACTCAGGAGACGGCACGGCTCGTTCGTCTGCGCGATCTGCACGGCCGGCTTTCGCCCGTGTGGCTCGAAGAGTTGCTCGCCGCGGCGTTGCTGGCTGGCGCGGTCGACATTGACCTTCGTCCTGCGCCCGACCCGCTGCGTGTGATCTGCGCCGCTGCCATCCAGCCGTTGTTTGATCTCGACGCCGCGACGCGCGAGGTCGAGCACCAGCTCGAGGGAGCCGGCGACGAGAGTGGCGCCGGTGCCTCGGCATGCGCGACGTTCGCCCGGCTTGCGTTCTTGGGCCATCGCGCGCTGCAGGTCCACGCCGACCGCAACGGGTACCGACCCGCACGCCGCCTTGAGAGTATCGTGAGCGTGTATGCGCCGGCGCAGGTCGAGGGCGTTCTGTGGTTCGTCGAGGCTGGTGCCGGCAGACGGTGTCTTCAAGCTTGCTCGGCTTCGTCGGCGAATGCGATCGAGGTAGCCATGGTGGAGGCCGCGACTGAGGATCCACCGTTCGTCGAGGCTGCCGCGGCGTGGACGGGGATCAGCCTCGCCCTCTACGCGATTGCGTGCTCGACTGTCGGTTAGGGCGCCTCGCGCGAGAGCATTGACGCGAGCCTGTCGGCGCTGACGACGCGGGCTGCGCCCTCCCGGGCGTCGACGACGTTGCGGCGCGCCAGGCAGATTACGAGAATCGCCTGGCGGTGCCAGGCCTGTGCCACGATCTCCGAAGCTTCGACTGCACGCCGAAGGTCGTTGGCGTCATAGCGACTCGTCTTCGTGTCGATCACGAACACCGGTCCGGTGGAAGGTATGGCGATGTGGTCGACGTCGCCACGACCTGGCCAGCGCACGGAGTTGCGGATCTCCCACCCGTCGGCTTCCAGCGCGCGCAGCACTCGCACGGTGACGCGCTCGCTTTCACGGCCGATGAGCCCGCGCCTGGCGCGGTCGCGTGCGCGCCGAAAGCCGAGGATTCCCGCGGCGCAGACGAGTCCGCTGATGGCGGCCGGCATGGGGAGACCGTGTGCAAGCAGGTTCGCTGCGCCCCACGCCCCCAGGGTCGCCACGGCCAGCAGGCCAAGCTGGTCGAGCCGCGCGGCAACGAGCTGTCGGGTGGGCCAGTTCATGAACGTGGACCGGCGGCGGCGCTCGGGATCGCGATCGACATGGGTTCGAGGGTAGAGCCGCTCACGGCAGAAAACTGCACGAACGTCGAGGTTGACGCGTCCTGTGGAAGGCGTACCGTGCTTCGGCTGTGAGCTCGAGCGTCAACCATGTCGCCTCCAACGTGCGCCCCAGGCGCGGGAGTGCACGATGATCGGTGGCTACTGGGTCCCGCTCCTTAGCGTCGCTGCGCTCGGCCTGTGGCTGGCCGGTCGCACCGCATTGGCGATCGCCTGGACAGCATCGGAGCTGACGCGACCGACTCTGCGGCGCGGACCAGCCGCGCGCCGTCGCCCCAGCCAACGACCCGCGTGGACGGGCAGCGCGAACCCCGCCGAACAAGACGCCGCGGTGCCGCGCCAGCCGCCAACCCCGACGCTGCCTCTTGGGCCGCCACCCACGGCCGAGTCGGCGCTCTCGTTGAGTTCGATGGGGATCGCGGCGCTCGCGCGCGATTCCGCGCGCGGCGAGCACCTCGATGTCGCGCTTCGCCGGTTGGACGAGACGCTGCAAGCGCTCGAGGTCGACGGGTGTGTCGTGCTCTATGAGACCCGGATCGGCGACGCGCTGATACGACGTGCCGTGATCGCCGAAACCGGCGTCTTCGTCGTCGCTGCACAGCCGCCGCTGTGGGGCGAGCAGGGCGACGAGCTCCATCGCCAGGCGGCTGCGTTGGCCCTGCGTTTGGCGATCCAACACACGGACATCGAGGTTGTGCTGGCGCTTGAGGGAGAGCGAGAGCCCGCATACCGCTGGCACTGCGGGACCCGTTTCATGCCGGTGTCTGTGCTCGGCCGTGCGCAGCTGCGCGTATGGATCCTCTCCCGTCCGCGCCGGATCGAGCGTGCGGCACTTGACGGTCTGCGTGACGAGATCGAGGCGGCGAAGCCCACGGCTGCGAGAGCAACGCGTCCCAACGCGCTCCATCTCGGATAGCGCCAGCTCGCAGGCCCTCCTTGTCGCCGTCGTCGCCTGGAGGCTAGGGTTCGGTGCGCTCGGGACTGAACTCGTCGCCGGGTTGTCCTGGAGGCGAGTACGTTGTGCTGGCCGATCCTGTTGAGGTCCGCGGCGGTGGCGCCGCGGCGCGCGGGGGCGGTTGGGTCGTGAAGTCGTGGCCTGGTGCCGCGCTTGTGGCCTGCGGTCGTTGCGCGACATGATGCGCTTGCGTGACCCGTTCGGTCGTTGTGGGTGCCGTCGGCGTTGAAGCTCTCGGCGCAAGTGCGGCCGATGACGGGCCGGCGGGGAGCGTGCGCGGGGTAGTGTTGGCGCGTGCCACGGCGGCCGGCGACGGTTGTGTTGTGGCGCTCGTTGCGGGATGGTCGGTCGCTGTGATGACGGCGCCGCCGAGGCAGAGCGCGCACAGGCTCGCGACGCCCTTGACGGTCGCGCATGTGGCCAGCAGTCCGCCGGTGGTGCCGGCGCCTGCGGATCCGACACCGGCGCTCGCCGCGCCGGCGCCGCTGCCTTTGAAGAGGCCGCCGAGCATGCTGAGGATGCCGCCGCCGGCGGTCGCGACGCTTGCGAGGATCGGGATGGGGATGAGCAGGCACAGGCCGCGTTGCGCGCGCACGGTCGCTGCGCAGGCGGGGCACTCCATGATGTGTTGGCGGGCGGCGGCGTAGCGCTCGCCGTCTGGGTTGAGCACACCGTAGGCGTAGGCCGTGATCAGCGACCGCCGCTCGGCGCACGCCTCGCCGTCGTCGAGGACGCGCAGCAGGTTCTGCGTTTTGGTGTGGATCGCGTCCATGATCTTGTCGGCCTTGTCGCGGTCGACTTCGAGGATCTCGGCGATCTCGATGCGGGAGTAGCCGCAGATCATCCGTAGTGCTGCGGCTCGCCGCTCGGTGCGGTTCAGCTCGGTACGCAGCCCGGTCCGCCAGCTGCGGATGAGTGCGCGGTCCTCGGCGTCCTGCGCGAAGTCGCGGTCGACGACGCCTTCGTCTTGCCAGCCGTCGCCGTATTCGACGACCTTTGGTCGTGACTGTCGTCGGCGATGCTCGCCCAACGCAAGCCACCACATCGCGTTGACGAGCCAGCCACTCAGGTTCTCGACCTTCTCGCCGCCGAGGAGGTACTGGTAGAGCGCGAGCCAGGCGCTGTTGTAGAACTCCTCGTAGTCCTGGTCGGAGAACTTGAGCTTGCGCGCGCGGAGCTTCGCGGCGACGCTGAGCTTGGTGGTTCGTCGCAGGTAGTAGTAGTAGCGGCGCACGATGCGCTCGGCGGCGTGTTGACGTTGCGCGAGCACGTCGGGATCTGTTGGCCGTCTCGACGCTCCGGTGCTCACGACGACCGCCTCGTCGATCGCGTCCGCCAGCGGGTCGCGGCTCTGAATATCAGCTGCATGCACGTCTGTGACGTGCTGTGGCGAAGGCACCCCTGCGACGTGTGCGCGGCGCTCCGGGTCTGAGATCCCGGGGCGCAACATCAGATCCGGTTCGACCATCCGTGGCCCTGATTGCGGCACAGCAGCTCGGAGCGGCGACGGTCATGACTGCCGGCGGCGCCGAAGCGCCGGGGCGTAGGTAACTGGCCAGGGCCCCGCCCGGCGAGCTGCCCGATCGGGAGCTATCGCGCTATGTCCGGGTTAGAGTCCACCAAACTTCGACATCGCCGACGTGCCACCAGAAACGGAGAATCTGGCCTATGGCTAGCCGCATCGAAAACGATGTCGATCAGCTCTTGGCGTTTGCTCGGGAGGAGCTCGCCGTCATCGATCCGGACGCCAGGACTGATCAGCTCGTGCTCGAAAGCTCGCTTGGAGACTTGGACCTCGAATCGCTGACGCTGGTGTCGCTTGTTGCTGCGCTTGAGGACCGCTGTGCTGCTCGCATCCCACGAGAGCGGCTTACGGACGTGAAGACCGTGCGTGACCTCTTGGAGGCGGCGCTCTCGCATCAGCACGGTAGCTGATAGGTCCGTAGAGACCGGCTTGGGATTGACCCTTCTCGGCGGTGCTGGGGAGGGTCTTTCTCTTTCTGTCTTTTTTGAGAGGGAGTCATCTTGGACCTGTTGCGCAGAGAAGTGCCGGCGAGCTCGTTGGTGGTCGCGATCGATCCGGGCAAGGCGCTCAACCGCGTGTGGCTGACCACCGGGGAGCGCGGCTTGATCGGCGAGCCGGTCTCGTTGCCGGTGCTGCGCGACGGGATTGAGCAGCTCGAGCAGCTGATTGCCAGAAGCGGTGTCGCGGGAGCACCGGTGATCGGTCTGGAAGCGACGGGCGCGTTGCATCGAGCGTGGGCGACGGAGATCGAGCAGCGGTGGCCCGGGTCGCTGCGGCTGTTCGCGCCATCGGAGACGACGGCTGCCAGGGCGCAGCTGGGGTCGCGGCGGTTCAAGACTGACGATCGTGATTGCGCGGCGATGGTCTGGCTGCTCAGGCAGGGCGCGGGCCGGCCGGCGCAACCGGACGCGGTCGAGGCGCTGCTGGGGACGGTCCGTCATCGCCGCCAACTCGTCGACGCCCGCAAGAAGCTTCAGCAGCGCCTGCATGATCAACTCAACGCGCTCTGCCCGGGCCTCTCGGCGCCGGCATCGCAGGGCCGCGCGTTGAAGATCGAGTCGCCGACCGGACAGGCCGTCCTGGCCTGCGCCGCCGCGCTCGCTGGCCGGGCGCCTTCGGCACGGTCGCTGATCGCCCGGGCGCCCGGCCGGATGACCGCGGCCACCGCCGCGTTCTGGACGGCACGCTGGAAGCGACTGCTCGCACCCCCGGCCGATGCCGAGCTCCGTGCCGCACGATTGGGTCGCGATCTGCGCCGCTGGCAAGACCTCCAACCAGACATCGCGCTCGGCGAGCAGCAGCTCGAGCTGCTGCTCGCCCAAACGCCCGGCCAGGTCCTGAGGAGCCTGCCCGGAGTCGCGGTCGTCCGCGCTGCCGCGTTCAGCGCGTTCACGCTGCCGATCGAGCGCTGGCCCACCCCGGAGCACCTCTACTCCGCGACCGGACTGGCCCCCGCGACCTACCAGTCCTCGACGCTCACCCGACGCGGACGGATCAGCCGCCAAGGCCTGCCCGAGCACCGCGACGCACTGATGGGCATCGCCTGGGGCCTTGCCCTCAACAGCGACGCGTTCCGCGTCCGAGACGCCGAGCTGCGCGCCCGCGGCTTCCGGCCGATCCAAGCCCGCGTCGCGCTCGCACGCCACGCCTGCCGGCTCTGCTGGCGACTCCTGAACTCCCAACAACCATTCGACGAACGGCGCTACGCTCACGCCCGGCAGCGCGGGCGGTGACGGCCTCTTTAGCTATGCCGCACGACGGCGCAAACTAGCTTGCCGCCCGCCCGCGCAGCCGCTCCTCACGGCGCACACGAAAGCCTGCCGCACCGACGGCGCCATCAGCCCGCCGACCTAGAGCGACCCGCCGGCACCCGCCGCACCGTTCCCCGCAAACACCGGGATCTTCGATCACGGCGATGACCCACGACCACCGCCCCTATTGACCCAGCCCGCGAAAGCTAAACCGCGGGCTTACGACTTGCGCCTCGCATTCGCGACGACCCTCCCAGAACGCGCGCAACGCCGGTCGGTTGGGATCAACCATGGAGAGGATGAGCATCCAAAGTCCTTGTCCCTCGCCGAGCGCGGCATCGAGCACAGTCGGGGTATCGCGCAGCGGATCCTCATTCCAACGGGTCTTATGCATGTGGTAGCTCCCGAAGAGCATCATGCCGTTCGCGTCGCAGCGGTCCTGCGCTGCCATGACCTCTTGCGGGTCGGCGAGCCAACCCCGTTGGCTCAGCGGCGTCGTCGATGCTCGTGCGAGACTGCGAATGGTCGCGTCAAGCGCAGCCCCGCGGATTGCGTCGTCGCGGAGGTTGCGTCGAAGCGGGAATACCTCCGCGGCGACGACGCACGTCGATTCGAGGCGCCGGCCGCCCAAGAGCCCGAACGCCTGCCGATCTGGAGTCTCGTCCGCGTCGTATCGACCCGCGAGCTTTCGCCGAGCGTGGTCGAGGAGCATCTGCCGGCAGGTCTGAGGGACGACGATGGTCATAACGGCGGCCAACGACGTCCCGGGATCTGCCAAGTCGCGACTCACGGGCAACTCATCCGGCGACGGGCGAGGTGTCGCTCGGCGGCTTGTACGACGTTTGAAACCAGAAGCGGCGCCGCACCGACGTAGCGTCCTGGATCCAACGCGGCGTCGATCTCCTCGGTCGTCAAGCACTCGCTTGTTGTTGCGTCATCGAGCAGCGCGGCGCGCAGCGGCGGGCCGCCGCTCTTTGCCGACTGGGCCAACGCGTAGATGCGGTCATACGCAGACTGCTTCCCCACCCGCTTGCCGAGTCTGAGCATGATCTGCTCTGTGCCAAGGTCCTCAGCGACCGCTTGCGCGTTGCGCGCCATGGCAGCGGAGTCGACGGAGACACGGTTCAGGATGTCGCTGAGAATCGTGAGCGCAGTAAGCGTGAAGTGGGAGACGTCGACTACCGTCGCCCACTCTGTTCGCAACTCGCGGGAGTCGCGCTCATGCTCGACGACCATCGCCTGGAGTGCGACCGGAACCTGAGATCCCGCCAGCCGGGCGAGCGCGACCACCTGCTGACAGTCCTCGGGATTCCGCTTATGTGGCATCGTTGTGCTGCCGACCTTGCCGTCATGCCACGCAAGCGTGATCTCATGGAGCTCTGGGCGCGAGAGCGTCCGAATCTCATCGGCGATCCGGCCACTGCTGGCTGCAAGCATCGCGGTCGTCGAGATGTACTCGGCCACGCGGTCACGTGCGGTGTGCCAGGCCAAGAGCGGGACGCCGAGGCCAAGGCGCTCGGCAAACCGTCTCAGCACGTCGTTCGCCGTGTCACCAAACGCGGCCATCGATCCGACGCCGCCAAACAACTCCGCCACGAGAACGCGAGGCCGCATCTCCTCGATCCGGACCTGGGCGCGCATGAGCTCGTCGATCCAGCTGGCGACCTTAAGGCCGAATGTGATCGGCAACGCAGGCTGTCCATGCGTTCGACCGGTCATGACCGTCGTTGCGTGCTCTCGCGCAAGCCGGACGAGCAGCGGGAGCATGCCGTCGAGCTGGCGATCGACCTCCGCGAGGACGTCGCGCATCTCCAATGCCTGGCCGGTGTCCTGAATGTCCTGCGTCGTGGCGCCGTAATGAATGAACTCGCCTGTCTTGCCCGAGCAGGATCGCTGCAGGGCTCGGATCACGGCGACCAGCGAATGACGTGTGCGCCGAATCTCCGCAGCGATCCAGTCAAGGTCCAGCCTCTCAACATGGGCTGACGCGGCAATCGCATCGGCAGCGGCCTGGGGAATCGCTCCGACGTCCGCCTGACTCTGCGCCAAAGCGACCTCGATGTCGAGCCAGCGCTGAAGTCGGCACACATCGCAGAAGATCTGCCTGCTGGTATCCGTGGCATACATGTGCCCGTGGAAGCGCGAATCTGTGATGTGCGCCCGTGTATGGAGCGCTCCGGCGGCATCGGCACAGCGCGACATGGCGTCTACTCCGCCTGGCTCTCTGCGCGGGTCCGCGCCAAGCTGCCGTGGGGGGCAAGCGTGCGCAGGCCGTAGGGTGGCGCCGAGTCGGGGAGCGAGGTTTCGTCTGCCAGCGCCGCGGCTGTCGCAGTGGGGGAGAGGCCTGTGGCCGTGGCTCGCTCGAGCAACTGCTCGGTCAGCGTCCGTGCGATGAGCCCAACTCGATCGAGCACCTCCGCCGGCTCGGGAGTGACGGCCGGGGCGAACATTGCGTCCATCGCCGCAGAGCCGCCCGAGCCGGCGACGAGATCGGGCACGACGACGATCGCGCGGCGGTGCAGCGCCGCCGCGACCTTTTCATCGATGCCCTTATTGGCTCCGACAACGATCACCGTCGTTCGCACCCGATCGAGCAGCGTCTGCGGCAGACCGTCTTCACATCCGGCGAGCACGAGCACGTCGGCTCGCGTGGTCAGAACCGCCTCGCGGGGTCGTCGCTCGACTCCTGGCCCTGCACAGTCGGTCACCGATGCTCTCGGTGGGGCGGCGAGCATGCGCTCGATCGGGAGCCCTCCGGGGGCGTGGGCGCACCCGTGCTCATCGGCCACGCTAGTGATCGTCGCTCCCAATTCGAGCAGCGTGGCGGCGGTTCCGCGCCCCAGCGTCCCAAATCCTTGCAAGACGCAGGTGGGCGGGCGGGTCTGGACGCGGCGCCATGCGGCAAGGGCAGCATGCGCGACACCGTGTCCCGCTCGTCGCTCTCCGAGGGTGAGCGGCCCGAGTGGTGCCTCGAGCATCGAGAGGCGACGGCGGACCTCGTCGCGTGACATGCCCTGCGCGCGGGCGATGGCGCTCTTCACAGACGGCAGACCCTCCTCGCGTGCCAGCGACTCGATCTCTTGAAATGAGGTCCCCATGTCCGGGCCGAGGCTCAAGCGGGAGCTCAGGTGCGGGGCGATGAAATGCAGGAAGCGGCGCATTGCCGCGCGCTTTCCCGGCGCTCGACTGTCGTAGGCGATGCCGCACTTAGCGCCGTCGACGTTCAGCTGAAGGACAGCCTCCTTGCGGCGCATCGTCGCAGCAAGGGCGACCACCTGCTCAGCTGTGAGCCCTGGCTGGACGCGGAAGCCACCGGCCGCCAGCGGTCGGCTGGTGCCGGCGTAGGCGAGAAAGCCGTCGAAGCCCTCGACCGGATCCCGATAGACGTGCAACGCGACGTCACGCTCGGTCAAGCCGATCCTCCGTAGCAAGACACCCGTGCCGCTCCCCCAAGGTATAGTCTCCACACACCCCTATTCGGAGTATAGCGATCCCCATTGTCTGCAGATGAGCCAGAGCGCGCGGCCTCCGGTTTGACGCTACCCATCGCGTGCAGCCTCAACCCAGCGGAGGCGGCCGAGCGCGTCGACCTGTTGCGAACTCTCGCCACGGATCATCTCCTCGCCGCAAGCCGTACGACCACCGGATTGGAGTTGCGCTTCTCCTCGCAGAGCTTGGCGGGGGTTTCGCGTCTCGTGGAGCTGGAGCGCGTCTGCTGTCCGTTTCTTCGCTTTGCGGTCTCGAGCGCGGATGATGTCGTGGTCTTGATCGAGGCTGACGAGGCGGCTCGCTCATATCTCGACGGGATGTACGCGATGGCGCTTGAGTTCCTAGGCCAGAATTGACAGGCTTTCGGTCCGACGCTAGACTGAAGCGAGGCGCAAGCCGCCTGGAGACGGGGGAGACGTCACATTAGGGGGAGCGATGGCCGTTTCAGATCTTTCGCTTGACGCGGTTCAGGCCCGTCGGCGTCTGCCCGAGCCGACCGCACAGGTGATGTTCCAGGTCAAGAGCCTCTACGGGTTCAACACCGAGGGGACGCAGGTGCCGTTGGCCGGCGGTCGCTCAATTGCGTCTGGCCCGGTGTCCTTGACGCTTGATCCCGATGCTCCGGCCTCGAGCAACATAGGCATCGTGGACTTTGCTCGCAAGCGGTTGCGCGTTCGCTACTCGGTGCAGCTCGTGTTCCCTGGCCTTTACGACCTGATCACGAGCAGGGAGTACGATTCCAGCCTCCTGCACCCCGTCCGCGGTACCGCTACGGACGACTGCGAGGTTGCCGACGACTACTCCGGTTGGCGGGCGCTCGGGCGCCTGGATTTCCTTCCGGGCTCGATGTGGTCGGGCGCTGGCGGTGGGTGAGACGGTCGCATCTCCTCCAGTCTGGAGGAGCCGCTCACGGTGCTGCGGGAGGGACGGTCGACTACCGCGACCTATAACACGACGTTCCTCGTCCAGTGGCCTGCGCACTTGGGCGGGGAGGCAACCGGACTTGGGTTCCACGGCGCGATGGTGATCATTCCCATGATGGGGATGGTGTGACTCATGCCTCGCGAGGCTGGGACGGCTCAGTTCGGATGACGTACCTGAGCGGTGACCCTCCGTGGTTTGCCTTCATCGTGCATCCGCGCGACATGGCGGACTGCGTATCCATGCCGAGCGGAGCTTTCCTGCGAGACCACAGCGAAAGTGACGAGGAGTTCATCGCGAAGGTGTCAAGCCACCCGCCAGTCGTCGTCGACGAGGTGGTCGTCTTCGGCACGGCAGTGCGCGGTGAGTTGATCGGAGTCGGGCGGCTTCCGGCCGACATGCTGACCGCCGCGGCGCACCGAGCAGTTGTCGCGGCGGTCGAGTTGGCGGTTGCGCGAGGCGCTCCAGTCGTGGGGCTGGGGGCGCTCACTGCTCCCGTGACCGCAGGCGGCCGCGCTCTGCTGCGGCATCTGCCGCCAGGCGTCGTCCTGACGAACGGAAATGGGTTGACGGCAGCGGTCGTGCGTCGCAATGTTCTCGAGGCGAGCGCATTCCTCGGTCTTGGCGAGGACGCGACGGTGGGCGTGCTCGGGGCGACAGGATCCGTTGGAGCGCCGCTGGCGCACCTGCTCGTCGATGACGGCTTTCGGGTGTTGCTGGTCGGACCGTCCCGCGAGCGCGTCCACCGTCTGCTCGCCGATCTCGTCGAGCGGGGTGCAGGGGCCGGCGCGGGCGTTCAGGAACTCGCCAGCGTGGACATCGCGGTCCTGCTCACGAGCGATCCATCGGCCAAGCTGCGTTCGGGCATCCTGCGCCAAGGCACCGTGGCCATCGACGTTGCGCAGCCGTGGAATGTCGAGGAGAGCGAGCTTGCGCGTTTCGCAGCACAGGGGGTACGCGTCGTTCGAGGCGGGGCGGTCTCGATACCAGGCTTTGCGAGCGGACACCGTTTCGGGATCAAGGGCAGGAGCACGTTTGCTTGCCTGGCCGAGACGTACGTGGTTGCGGTCAGCGGGCTCCGTGAGCACTCCGTCGGACGTCCCTCTGTCGAGTATGCCCGAGCGGTCGATGCCATCTCGGAGCGATACGACGTAAGGACATGCGAACTGGAGCTCGGACCGCTGGCTCACACTGCTCAAACAGGCGTCGGAGTCTGATGCCCAACTTGGCAAACGCGATACGAGGAGGAAACGTGATCGAGATAGCCTTGATCGAGGACGCCTGTTGTCACCCCGGCGAGTTGGACGATCTCGTCGCTTTTCTCGAGAGGCGATTCGTGGGGCGTGCCAAGGTCACGAAGTACTCTGTCGGCGGACAGTTCGGATTTTCGGCGGTCCCAGTGCAGCTCGGCGAGCAGCTCGGCGAGCAGGGTGCGTGCGGCATACCGTTGGTCGCTGTCGGCGGGTACCTGGTGCTCCAGGGCGCTCTGCCCGATCACCACACGGTCGCCGAGGCCATCGAAGCACGCATCGTCGCAATCGCGTCACCGGCAGGAGTGACAGCGGCGTAACGGCGTGGCCGGCGGCGATCATGCGCGACGTCGTCGACCATCCTCCTGCCGTGAAGGTCGCGCTTGCGCGGCGCGTGACGTGGCACAGCGCGATCATCGTTGCGCTCGGCGCCGCGCTCCTCGTCACGGTTTCGCTTGGTCCCATGACCGGCGAGCTTGGACGCGTTGCACCGTTCGTGTGGCTCTTCACGGCGTTCGTTGGAGCGCTCCAGTGCCTCCTGCTCGTCGAGCTTGCGGCAGCGTTCCCCGAACGGGCTGGAGGCACAGCGACGTACGTTCATTCTGCGTTCGGAGGTCGACTGCCGCTTATGGGGGCCGTGTCGAGCTGGGGCTACTGGTTCGCGTGGACTCCAGGGGTCGCCGTCAACCTCATCCTTGCCGCTGCCTGCCTCCGCGCCACGGTATGGCATGGCCTTGATGTGTTGCCATCGGCCATCGCCGGCGGCGTCGTGCTCTATGCGGCGAATGCACTCGGCCTGCGCGTGAGCATGCGCGTGGCCGGATGCATCGCGCTGGTCGCGGTCGCATCCCTGCTGCTGATCCTCGGCGGTGCGCTCATCCATGCCGGTGAGATCCACGTTGCCCGGGTCGATGCTGCGCATATCACCCGACAGAGCGGTTCGCCCGACTGGAGCCTTGCAAGGCTTGCGAAGTGGACCTTTGTCGCTGCCTGGTCGGCGTATGGCGCTGAGATCGCCTCGACGGTCATCGCCGAGATGCGGGGCCCGCAGTCGGGAGCATCCCATGCGCTGCTGGGCGCGGCCGGCATCGGGCTGCTGATGTTTGGGGCAGTCCCATTCATCGCCCTCGCCCTCGTGGGCGTCTATGCCCTCGCCGCTGATCCGCTTACTGCCTTCCTGCCCATCGCCCAGGCGGGATTCTCGGATACAGGGCGGCCGTTGGTCGGAGTCATGTTCGCCAGCGGGCTCGCATTGGGTGCGCTTGCCTTTATCGTCGGCTCGTCGCGCACGGTCTATCAGATGGCCGAGGACGGATACCTTCCCCGCGAGATGGCGGCGGTGAACAAGCGTGGGGTACCGATCGGATCCCTGGCACTCGACGCCGCGATCATGCTGCTGCTGCTCACGATCTTCGGCCTGCACGTCGTCGACGTCGTCGCTGCTGCGAACATCGGATATCTCGTCGTCTTCGTGCTGATACCGATCGCGTATCTCGCATTGCATCGTGGCCGAGAGCCGGCTCGCCGAAAGCCTGCGCTTGCATACCTGGCGGCTGCGCTGGTCGTGTTCAACGCTGCGCTGCTCGTCGTCGGCGCCCTGCAGTGGGGCGGCGGCGTGATGGTCACCGGGACGACCGTCATGATGCTGGTGCTGCCGGTGTGGCTGCTGCGCCGCCTGCAGGACCGGCGCATCTCTCACCGGCGCCGTGGGAGGGCAACGGCGAACGCCTCGTAATTCCCGGCGACGTAGGCATGCCACATCGGCCTTCGACGCGGCTTGCCGCTGGAGGTGCGCATGAGCGTCTTGCGCGGTACGAGATGCACATCGATCCGCGGCCCACGCCCGACGATAGGACGCAACGCTTGCTCGGCGGCTTCGATCCATGGTCCTGGGCGCGCCTGTGCGAGCACGGCGACCCGGTCTGACTCGCCCGTTGAGCCTGCCAGCACGACGCAGCGTCCGAGACCGAGGCCCGGGAGTTGCGCCAGGCGCGCCTCGAGGTCCTCGGCGTAAACCCGGCGTCCGTTCACGTTGAGGCTGTCTCCGAGCCGTCCGCAGACGTACAGTTCCCCATCGAGCTTGAAGCCCGCGTCTCCGGTCATGATCCCTCCGTATGCGAAGCGAGTGTGCCCGGGGCCGTCTCCGCCGACATATCCGTCCACTACCGATGGGCTGATCACGAAGATCTCTCCAAGCGAGCCGTCGTCCAGCTCCCTGCCATGCTCGTCGACGATGCGCACCTCGACGCTGGGATGTGGACGCCCGGACGAGACGAGCCAGTTCGACCCGTCGCCGATTCGCGCTGTCTCCTCGATGGATGCGACCTCCTCGACCGGAACTGGCACACCGTCGCGCAGCGCCGCCCAGTCGGCGCGGACGCACTGGGCGGTGTCCTGCATCCTGCCGCCGGTTACTGAAAGGGTTGCCTCTGCGAGGCCGTACCCAGACGTGAAGACGCTCGGGTCAAGACCGTAAGGCTTCAACCAGTCAACGAACGCACTGAGCGTTCCGGCATCGACGCGCTCTGCACCGACGAAAGCCACGCGCCAGCGGTCAAAACGCATGCCCTCCAAGGCCTTGTCAGGAACTCGGCGTCGTACATACGAGAACCCGAATGTTGGTGCGCTCGCTCCGGTCGCGCCATCATGCCCAAAGCACGAAAGCCAGCGTGCTGGATGCATAATGAATTGCTCCGGACGCATAACGCGGATCTCCCCCCCGGCGCTGGCTGGCATCATCAGTGACCCGATGAGACCCATGTCGTGATGAAGCGGAAGGAACGTGACTCCGATGTCGTCCGGTCGAGGGTCGGCCCAGCGCCGCACGAGCTCTACATTGCTCGTCATGTTCGCCCACGTTACGCGCGCTCCTCGTGGTTGGCCGCTTGACCCGGACGTAAACTGCAGGAGTGCCAGCTCAGCCGGCGCACGGCGTGTCCATGCCGTTTCAGGCTCCAGATCAGGCATTACGCGTGACGTGGCAACGAGTCCGGCGCGGCGCTCTGCGGTCGCAACCGTGGCGTGTGAATGCGCGTCAGTGATGATGAGGCTTGGGCGGGCCATCTTGAGCAGGCCTGCGAGGTGATTGACGTACGCATCCGCGGCGCCTATCGTTGGCGGCGGTGGCAGCGGGCAGGGGGTAGCGCCGACGACAAGCGTCCCATAGAACGCTACGGGGAAGAGAGGGCTAGTGGGAAGGACGATCGCGACCGGAGCCGCGCTCGCGCGACGCTCGGCCGCGATCCATGTCGCCGCTGAGCCCGCAAGCCCCGCCAAAGTCTCATAGGTGACCCGATCCCAGCCCCCATCATCACGGGCAAAACTGAGCCCGCGAGCAGACGGCGCGTCGAGCCAGGCGAGCAGATCACGTACTGCCGCTGAAGAGGACGCGCTGCGAGCCCTGTTCGCTAATCGGTTTCCCGGCATCTCCCCCGAGCCAATGATGGTTCAAGTCCAAGGCCAAACGCGTCTGCATTTTACCATCGAGGCACGTCCATACGCCGCTGCGCTTCGAGGAGCGCATGGACATGCCGGCGTCGGTACTACCGCCCGGATTGAGGCGGCAACGCTCGAGACCACGGTCGACCGCCGTGGGTTCGAAGCGCCCCCTCCGGCATGTCTCCCGGGTAGCTCGGGAACAGTCGCTGGGCGAGCGCCCAGCACGGACGGTCTTCCAGCAAAGGCCGAACGTCGGCAAACGTCCCCAGAATCCGCACGCTCGGTGCGAGCTGGAGATCTGCGGCATTCGGCCGGGTGTCGCCAACCACCCCTCTGGTAATCCAGTGATCGACGCGATCGAGCAGTGCAGGAAGGATCGCGAGATCTTCACATGCCCGTTTAGCGCTTGTGCGATTTCGCAACGCTCCGAGCCGACTGATCAGCGGTGTCAGGAGCCGTTTCGCGAAGTTCGGAAGCGACAAACGTGACCCTTCTGAATAGCTCGTAATCGCGTCTGGACGTGCAAGCAACCCAGCCCAAAAGAGCCGGTTGACAACTGGCTGCAGCACCTCGTCGCCCCATGCTTCGGCCTTCTCCACGGCCTCGCGCGCACTCGGATCGTCCGGCAGCAGGGGTGGCTCCGACACGAGTTCGTCGAGCCGGTGAAGGATCGCGCGGGAGCCGATGATCTCCTCGCCGTCGGCGAGAACGAGGACCGGCACCGTCGTGCAGCGGAAGCGCCACCACTGGACGGGCACGTGGAGGACCGGTGGCAGCTCGACGATCCGATACGGAACCTGCTTAAGCTCAAGCGCCTTCTCCACGCATGCACATGGATTCGAACCATGGATCGCGTAGAGCACAGGGGCCATCAAACCATTATAGAGTGTGCCGGGCCTCGCCGAGGCAAACGACCCCAGGCGTGTTGGTGCGCCCTTGGGAACCGCGAGATCGTGGAAGCAAGACTGGGTCTCACCGGGACCTCATACGCCCTGCTTGCCCTTGTGACGCATCTCGACATCGCCACGTCGTACGATCTCAAGCAGGCCGTCGAGAGGTCGACACAGGACTTCTGGCACGTACCACATACCACCGTCTACGGAGAGGCGGCGCGGCTTGTTGCAGCCGGCTTGCTCGCCGAAGACCAAGAGGCTGGCGGTCGACGACGGAAATACACTTCTCGCTGACGGCACGCGGTCGGGATGAGCTCCGCCCTTGGGGTGGAGGCGCCACAAGCTGATCCGCCACAGTTGCGCGATGAGGGGTTTCTGAAGATCTTTGCCGGTGCAGACCCGAGACCGATTCTCGCATCCCGCCGTGAGTGGCATCGGCTGAAGATCGAAGAGCTTGAGGGGCACCTGCGGACTCTGCAAGAGACGCGCCGGCAATCGCAACAGCCTCTGGGTCCGGAGCATGCGTTGCTCGCTGGCGTTGCGTTCCACGGCAAGATGCTCGAGCTTCTTACGGAGCTTGCTTCGAGCGATTGCATCGCATAGCCATCCGGGCGCTCAGTCCGTGCTGTGCTGAGGTCTGGAGCGCCCCGTTTCGGAGGACAGTCTGGTACAATACACTAATTCACGGTCGATAAGGAGGGGCGTCGCGCGTGTCGGAGGCCACACGACTTTTGTTTTTGGCCTTCCCGGCGGGTCTTGTGGGGTTCGCAGCAGCGCCTTGCTGTGGCATCCTCGCCCCCGTCTATGTGCCGTACGCGCTGGGAGCGACCGCCCCAGACGTTGGCGGCAGTAGGGCTGCGAGCCGCGAGTCGGAGCCGCTCCAGGGCGGAAACCCGCTGCGTAGCGCGGGGATGTTCGTGCTCGGCTTCGCCGCCTTCTTCACAGCCCTCGGAGCTACCGCATCCGCCTTCGGGAGCTTCCTCATCGATCGGCTCGACGTGCTCCTCAAGGTCGCCGGCATCTACGTGATCTTGCTCGGCGCAAGCACGCTGCTGTCCCTCCCGGTGCGCCTTCCAGGAACGAAACGGTGCGTGAGCCCGACACGCGTTCGGTCCTCCGGATCGGCCGGGCTGATGCTCGGGTTCTCGTTTGCGACCTTGTGGACTCCGTGCGCTGGACCGACGCTCGGCTCGATCCTGGCGATGGCGGCGACGAGCAAGGAAGTCTGGCAGGGCAGCACCCTGCTCTTCGTGTACGCGCTGGGCCTCGCGATGCCGTTTCTTCTGACGACGCTGGCGGTCGTGAAGGCTCGTCGGACGCTCGGGCTGCTTCAGCGACACAGCGTTGCCATCGAGCGGATCAGCGGTGCGGTCCTGATCTTGGTTGGCGTATCGATCCTGACTGGCGGCTGGCAGGGCTTCTTGGACCCCCTCACCAACTGGCTCTCCTCGAACGGATGGCCACCGATCTAACGAGGCGACTGCATGAACCATACGTCTGTCGATCTGCGGAGGACGCGACGTGCAGCCAGCTGCCGTCGTGCGGCCCTGTCGGTCCTGGTGTTCTCGGTCATGCTGGGCCCGGTTGGATGCGGCAGCAGCGGCCAGCGCGCTGCCGCAAGCGACGCGCGCTCCGGAGCAGCGCGCGAGCTGCGCCACATGGACGCGCTCTTTACGCGCGCCACACGCGCCTATCAGTCAAAGGACGACAAGATGGCGCTCTCGTCCGCGCTCGACGCGCGCGAGGCCTACGAGAGCGAGGCCGTCGAGGGAGTCGTTGCGCGCGTCGCACCCCCGGTCAACCGTCAGTTGGACAACCTGGTGATGGAGCAGATCCCTGGAGCGGTGAAGAGCAACGTCTCTCAGACCGATCTGCAGTCGTTGATCGATCGCGCTCACGATCTGATCGACCAGGGACTCCAGAGCTTGGGTTCCAGCCGATAGCTTGAGCTCGCTTCAGGTGATGTCAGCACAGTGCTCGCAAGAGCATCTAGCCTGACTCGTGTCGCACATCGGTACTGCTGCGGAAACGCTTTCCGGGTCCCGGGTCGTTCGGCCACGGGGCTGAAGCTCGGCTCCCAGCTGGGCGCACCCCGGACACGTCGCCAAACACTCCGCCGAGCAGTCCGACGCGCAAAGCCGACACCACATCCAGCGCGGCAGCTTGATCCGCTGGGAGGCGCGCGGAAAGTACCGCACCATGTACCGCTGAGCTGTGCACGTCCAGTGGTCGGCCATCTTCCCTCCGCTCCGTGGCAAGCCCCCGTGGGCGTGCCAGCAACTCCAAGAGCAAATTTTACCATAAACCTGTAATTAGGGCTGGCCCCACTTCCCGCCGTGTCCTCACGGGACGCTGGTCCACCAGCCGCGACAGCGCACTCGCAACGTTCCGCGGGGGCGCGCCCGCAGCCCCGAGATACCAGCCTCGCGCTCGAGCCGCTCCAGCTTGCGTCCGACGCGGATCCCGTTGCTCATCCAAGTCGGCGTGGGTCCTGGCGCGCCGTGGACGCCCCGGTTGGTGGCGTGGATCTCCCTTGATGCGCTCGGTCAGCCACGCATCCGAGAGCGCCAGATCCGACGGAGTACGGAAGCCCTCGCTCGTCGGTCGGGGCATCGAGCACAGCACGAGGCAGGCTCCACCCACAAACAGGCCGGTCCGTCGAAGCCGGGCCGCCGAAAGAAGCTATCGTTTGACAAGATATTGGAGTGACCCGTAGCGTGCGACCGGTGGCGCGCGCGCTAGATCCCATCTTCCTGCCACCCCTGCTGGGGTCCTAGCGTCGATGAAGGCGATAACCAGTCTCGCCCTGCGTCGCCCGTGGGTAACGCTCAGCGTATGGGGTGCGGCGATCCTCGTGTTGTCGGTTGTCGGCCTTGGGGTCCAGCACCGGCTCGCCGAGACGTCTATCGACCTTGCGGGCAGCCAGTCTGCTCGAGCGATGGCTCTGGATCGCCAGGCCTTCGGTCCAAACGAGGCGGTGCCTGTTCTGCTGGAGGGCCCGCCACGGCAACTCGACAAGCAGGGCCCACCGCTGGTGCGGGCCCTGCAGCGTCGGTGGAGTGTCCTTTCTCCCTGGGAGGGTGGAGCCACGACAGCACGGCTGCGCCCCCGTCGGACCGATGCGCTGGTCTTCGTCGACGTAAAGTTCCATGAGGGAGACGGGCCCACAGCGCGCCTGCGACTCCTGAGAGCCATCGTCGGAGTCCATGTCCGGGCGCCTGTCCATGCCCGCATCAGCGGCTCAACGGTCCTGTCGGACGCGGTTACTAGGGAGACGCTGCGGTCTGCGACGAAGGCTCAGTTCATCGCGATCCCAGTTCTGCTTATCGTTCTGATCCTCGTCTTTCGAGCGCCGCTCGCTGCCGCGGTGCCGGTGATCGTCGGCTTCGCGACCGTCAGCGCCTCGGCGGGCATCATCGCGCTCCTCGCATCCTCTCTGCACCTCACCGCGCTGTCGGTCAGCATGGCCGCCATGATGGGGCTCGCCCTTGGCGTGGATTACTCACTCCTCATCGTCTCCCGCTTCCGCGAGGAGCTTCACAGGGAGAGCGCGACCGATCCGTCGCGCTCGGCCGCGACGACGGCGGCTACCGCCGGGCGGACCGTCATGTTCGCGGGCGCGGCGCTCCTCATTGCGATGCTCGTCGCGGTTGCGCTTTCACCAGGCAATGTGCTCATCTCACTGACCGCGGGGGTGGCGGTCGCGGTGCTGCTGAGCGTGCTGAGCGGAGCGGTCATCGTGCCGGCGCTGCTCGTCCTCATCGGCACCCGCATCGACCACTGGCGCCTCGGTGCGCGACGAAGGGAGTCGACCCTGCTGCCGGCGCTGTCCGGATTGGCGATCCGAAACGCGGTACCGGTCCTGATCGCTCCCCTCGTGGTGATGGTCACGATGGCGGCCCCGGCGCTGGGGCTCACCACGGCCCCACCGAACCCACGCGTTCTGCCGCCGGATAACCCCGCGCGTCGCGACTTCGAGCAGATCGTGAGACTGCTCGGCTACGGCTATCTCACCCCGTTTGAGGTGGTGCTTCACACGCACGACGGGCTGATCACGGAGCCGCAGACACTGCGCAACCTCGCGCGGTTTCAACGGCTGCTCGGAAGAGATCCCCTGGTCGCCGGTGTCGTTGGTCCCGGCACGCTGACGACCGCGGCCCGTCCGGCGACAGAGATCCCCGGACAGCTTGTGAGGCTGCGAAACAATGCTTCCCGCGCCGCCTCGGGAGTGACGCGGCTGCGAAACGGCCTCAACGAGGCGAGTGTCGGCGCGGGGAAGCTCAGCGCTGGTGCCAGCCAAGCCGATCACGGCGTCGTAGAGCTGCAGTCAGGCGCTCGCCAGCTCGACTTGGGCGCGGGACGTCTCAGCGGGGCCTTGGGTACCGCACAAGGCCAAGTCGCCGGCCTGGCGCAGGGAACGCATCTGGCTGCGGGTGGCGCGAGCCGCCTCGCCGCTGGCGCTGGTGCTGCCGATCGAGGCGCCGGCCAGCTCCTGAGAGGCGCTGGCCAGCTCCAGGGCGGCGTGGAACAGTTGCAGGCCGCAAACGAGCAGCTGGCCGCTGCCCTCCGGACAGTGGTGACGAGAATTCCCAACCTCGTCGGGCCCCCGATCACGGCCACGGACCAGCAGCTGTCCGCTGCATATGGTGCGCTCAAGAGCATGGGGACCGGCCGGGCTGATCCGCAATACACGGCCGCGCTCGACGCTGTCGCAAACGCGAAGGCTCTGACCGGCGGCACGAACCCGGAGACCGGGGAACATCCCGTCGACAGCCTGCCGGCGACAGTGTCGCGCGCGAGCGCCGGGTTGCAGCTTGCCGCCAGAAGCGCTACGCGCCTGGCGGACGGCGGCAAGCGGCTCCTCGCAGGCATCCGACGTCTGCGGACGGGGATACAGCGCCTCGTCTCCGGCCTTGGAACGATAAGCCGCGGGCAGAGGACGCTCAGCTCCGGTCTCACCGCAGCGGACGCGCGCGTCGGCAGAGCCCGAACGCAATTCACCCAACTCGTCGACGGCGCAGGGAGGCTGGCCGACGGCACGTCACGACTGGCCGGCGGCTTGGGCCAGTTGTCCGCGATCGGGCAGTTGGCGGCCGGAAACGCCGTGCTGTCGCGTCGCCTCGGGCAGGGCTACCGCGCCTCGGCGTCGCTTGCAAGCGGACTCGGCCATGCGGCGCGCGTCGTCAGGGGCTTTCCTGCGTTGCGCGGAGATCTCGCGGCGGGGCATCTCGTTCTGGCGGGCGCGGGGTCAGCGGACACCGCGCGCCGAAGCGAGGTTGGATTCGTCCTGGATGCTCAAGGCGCCGGGCAGACCGCACGCGTCTTCGTGTTGCCGCGCAGCTTCCCGATTACGGCCGCTGGGCGACATCTGCGAGATGTGCTCGCAACCCAGACCGCAACATTTGCACGCGAGCATCACATGGACGGCGCCGTCGGCGCCTCCGGCTCGCAGGTCACGGATTACGAGCGCGCCGTGTCGTCTTTCGTCCCTTTGCTGATCCTCTGTCTGTCTGGGCTCACCTACGCGTTCCTCGTCCTCGTCCTGCGCGCCGTGATCCTTCCGGCTGTCGCCATTGTCCTGAACCTCGTTGTCGTGGCGACCACGTTCGGCGTGCTCACGGTGCTCTTCCAGGGCCAGGGGCCGGTTCTGGGAGGGCCGGGGTTCATCGATGTTGTCACAGTCGCGGGTATCTTCACGGTGCTGTTCGCCCTCTCAATTGACTATCAGGTCTTCCTGCTGACACGGATGCGCGAGGGATATCAGGATGGTCGCGGCGCCGACGGCGCGATCATCTACGGCGTTCGCCACACAGCGCGTGTCGTCACCGGCGCGGCGTTCATCATGGCAGCGGTGTTCCTGTCCTTCGGCACCAGCAGCTTCATCATTCCTCGCCAGTTCGGCGTCGGTCTCACGGTCGCTGTGCTCCTCGACGCGATCGTCCTCCGGCTGTTCATGCTGCCTGCAGCCATGCACCTCTTGGGAGATCGCGCCTGGTGGATGCCCTCCCGCCTCGAGCGGCTGCTGCCGCGGCTCAACGTGGAGGGCCGCGTGCCCGCGTACAGTGGCGAGCGTCCTTAGACGCCGCGAGAAACCCGAGGTCCTTTCCGTCCCATCGGGCTGGCAATACACCGGAACCTACGCAAAAAGGGAACGGAGGGGGTATATTGGGCACCAGTCGGCCGATGCACCGGGGGAAAGGAGCCGACGCGTGGGGACCAGCGGGAGACAGGCAGAGCGAGCGTGTCGGCGACCCCCGTCGCACCGATCCTGCGATGGCTTGCGATGAGTGGCGAGGCATCCGCGCTCGACCTGCCGCATCCGCGTTGCGCTCTTGTCACCGGGGCATCCCGCGGAATCGGCGCGGAGACGGCGCGGCTGCTCGCGACCGACGGGTGGATCGTGGGTCTCAACTATCGCTCCGACCGAGCTGGTGCGAAGGCCGTCGCGCGCGTGATCGAGGCGTGCGGCGGGACCGCGCTGCTGCTCCAGGGGGATGTGTCGGAGCCCGGCGCGGTCGAGGAGCTCTTCACCACGATCGAGCGAGAGGTTGGCCCGGTGCTCGCCCTCGTCAACAATGCGGGCATTCGTGCCGACCGGCTCGCCGTCCAGCTCGATGACGAGATGTGGGACGGCGTATTGGCGACCAATCTCACGGCGGTGTTCCGGATGACTCGTCGTGCCCTTCTCCCGATGATCAGGGCCAAATGGGGTCGCGTGATAAACATCGCCTCGGTCGCCGGCATGCGCGCCAGTCCGGGACAGGCCAACTACTGCGCCGCCAAGGCCGGCGTCATCGCGTTCACCCAGACGGTTGCCGCGGAGGTTGCGCGACGCGGGGTGACCATGAACGTTGTGGCGCCGGGGTTCATCGAAACCGCGCTGACGGCCGACGTCGACCGGCGATTGATCAAGGCAATCCCCGCTCGCCGTGCCGGTACGCCAGAGGAGGTAGCAGCGTGCGTTCGCTTCCTCGCGTCTCCCGCTGCCAGTTACGTCACCGGATCCACCGTCGTCGTCGACGGGGGCCTCAGCGCATAGACAGGAGGGGGAACTTGTCTGCTACTCAGGAAGACGTCCAGGAGCTCGTGTATGGAGCGATTGAGTCATTCGGGACGTCACGGGAAATAATCGATCGTGACTCGACGCTCGAGAGTCTCGATGTTGATTCGCTCGACCTCGTCGAGCTGGGGCAGCTCGTCGAGGAGAAATACAACCTGCGGCTTACGTCCGACGATCTGAGCGAGGTCCAGACTGTCGGTCAGGCTGTTGACCTGATCCTGGAAAAGCTCCAGTGAGGGAGCCGATCGTTGTCACAGGCGTGGGGGCGGTCACGCCGCTGGGCGTCGGCGCCGCTGCCCTCAGCGAACGCTGGACGGCTGGCGTCTGCGGCATCGCCGATGGGCTCGGCGCATGTCGGGAGTTCGATCCCGGCGCGTTCATGACGCGCAAGGAGGTCCGGCGAACACCCCGCTTTGGGCAGCTCGCACTCGTCGCAGCCGAGGAGGCGTTGGCGGGCGCTGGTTGGTCGGAGTCGCTCCCATATGCGGCGGACCGCATCGGCTGCGTTATCGGGACAGGGGTCGCTGCTCAGACGACCATAGAAGAGCAGAGCGAGGTCTATCGCGTGCGCGGGATCAGAGCAATCCCTCCTCTCCAGCTGGCGACCGCCCTCGGAAACGCCGCCGCTGTCAGCATCCAGCTGCGCTTCGGGCTCAGAGGCGAGTCGTTCGGCGTCTCCGGCGCCTGCGCTGCCGGAGCACAGGCCATTGGCTCGGCGATTCGAATGCTCGTCAACGATGAGGCGGACGCCGTTGTCGTGGGCGGGGCTGAGTCGGCGTTGTCCGACCGTGTCGTGGCTTCGCTGAGGCTTATGGGCGCCGGTTCCGAGAGCGGGATCTCGCGACCGTTCGACCGCCGGCGTGACGGTTTCGTCCTCGGCGAGGGTGCCGGGGTCCTGGTGCTCGAGTCGGCCGAGTTGGCGCGGCGTCGCAGAGGACCGGAGCTGGCACGGATCGTCGGGTACGGCGCATCGTCGGACGCGTTTCATGTCACCGCTCCCCCCCCTGACGGAGCCGGCGCGGTGACGGCGTTGCGCAACGCGCTCCGCGACGCCGGAATCGAGCCGCGCGATGTCTTGTACGTCAACGCGCATGGCACGGCGACTCTGCTCAATGACCGGTCTGAGACCACGGCTCTGAAGAAGACCTTCGGCGACTATGCGTACGAGATGCAGATTTCCTCGACGAAATCGGCGGTCGGCCACCTGATCGGCGCGGCGGGCGCCATAGAGGCGATCGCGACGATCGCCGCGTTGAACCAGAGGGTGGTGCCGCCCACGCTCGCGCTCGAGGAGCCCGAGGAGGGCCTCGATCTCGACTACGTTCCTCTCCACGCGAAGCCGATGCGAGAGCCGGCGCCCGGCCGACCGCGAATCGCGATCAGCAACTGCTTCGGTTTCGGCGGGCATAATTCCGTCCTCGTTTTGTCTCCAGGCTCTTCCGCTGTCGAGCAACAGAGCGCGGTGGGTGGGACGGGCCGCGTGGAAGCGATCTCGTCGTGAGCACCGAGGCGAAACCGCGCCGCTGCGTCGTCGCGCTCGCCGCAGCGACGGAGGAGGCGCTGAGGGCGCGCGTCGTAGAGGCATGCGACGGCCTGGGTTATGAGCAGCCGACAGGCGCCGACGGTGGTTCGTCAGTGGGCGACGGGAACGTGCGGATCGTCGCGACCGGCGCTTCCGCCCGCGAGGTCGGCGACCGTCTCCGTGCGTTCTTGACAGTGGGGGAATGCGACTCGGTCAGATCTGGCGCTGGGAGATCGCGGCTGGCATTCGTCTTCACCGGACAGAGCGAAACGCGGCCCGGCATGGGAGCCGCGCTCTACGAGACCAATGACGTGTTTGCCCGTGCAGTTGACAATTGCAGTGCAGCGGCAGAGCAGGTGCTGGGGGCGTCGCTCAGCACGGCCCTGTATGTGGAGCGCGACGATGCAGTGGCCTGCGATGCACGGCTTGCCCAGCCGGCGTTGCTGGCGCTGCAGTGCGGTTTGATGAGCCTGTGGCGGCACTGGGGGGTGGCGCCGCACGCCACCGCCGGGCATAGCCTCGGTGAGTATGCCGCAGCATGCAGTGCCGGAGTGATGAACGACCACGATGCTATGGCGCTCGTTGCTCGACGCGGCCAGATCACCCATGAACGCGCGCGGCCCGGGAGCATGGCGGTGGTTTTTGCGAGCGAGAACGTAGTGACTGAGCGGCTCGTCAGACACGCGCGGCTCACACTTGCGGCCCTCAACGCACCGGATGTCGTCGTGGCAGCAGGCCCTGAAGAGGATATCGCGGACTTCATGACGTCCGTGAAGGCAGACGGCATAACGGTAAAGCCGCTTCGAATCTCCCACGCCTTCCACTCCTGGTGCGTCGACCCGATACTCGACCCGCTCGAACGAGCTGCGTCGGCCGTCTCGTTTCAGCGTGCGAGCATTCCCTACGCGTCGGCACTTGAGGGGCGAATGCTGTCCCACGAAGAGCGCCTCGACGCTCGCTATTGGCGCCGGCATGCGCGCGAGCCAGTCCGGTTCTTCGAAGCCGTGCAGTCGTTGGTGGACGCCGACTGCACGGTCTGCCTCGAGCTTGGACCGCATGCAACGTTGACGTCACTGGGCGAGCGCTGCTCCGGCGATGCCGCGAGATGGATCCCGTCTCTGACGCGGAGCGGTGACGATCACGGCGTGCTGGGGGAAGCGGCGATCGCCCTGTGGCTTGCCGGCATCGACGTGCGCCTTCGATCCGCGATGCGCGACCTCGGATGGGAGTGGCTGCGACCCCATGGCGCGGTCGGAAACTGACGCTCTGGCCGGTGAGCCACGAAGAGTTGCAATCACCGGGGTCGGTGCGGTGACGCCGCTCGGCATCGGATCCGAGGTGCTCTTCAGGCGCTGGGCCGACGGCGAGTCCGCGATCGTCGATGGCCGCGCATGGTGCCGTGAGTTCGATCCTGCGACGTTTCTCACACGCCGCGAGCTGCGCAACACGGACCGGTTCGCGCAGCTCGCAGCTGCCGCGTGCGAGGAGGCTGTCCGACAGGCGAGCTGGGAGGACTCGCCGTGTGCCGCAGATCGGATCGTCTGCATCATTGGGACGGCTCTGGGTGGAATGCATGCAGTTGAGAGTGAGCATGCGACGTTTCTCCGCGATGGTGCTGAGCGTGTCTCGCCGCTTGGCGTTACACGCTTCATGGCCAACGCGCCTGCCGCCATACTCGCGATGCGCCATGGGTGGACCGGGGAGTCCTTCAGCCTTTGCGCAGGCTGTGCGGCTGGCACGCAGGCGATCGGGATGGGTCTCCGATTGATTCGCGCCGGCGTCGCGGACATCGCGGTGGTCGGCGGTGCGGAGGCGCGGTTCACTCCGCTGCTCGAGGCGCTCTTTAGAATGATGAGAGGCACGTCACCCACGGGTGAGGCCTGTCCCTTCGATCGGCGGCGTAACGGCTTCGTCGCCGGTGAGGGCGCCGGCATCCTCATCTTGGAGGACGGTGATTGCGCGGCGGCTCGGGGCGCGTCGGTTCTCGGCTGGTTGCTGGGATACGGTGCGAGCACCGACGCACACCATCTGGCGATCCCGCGGCCGGACGCGCAGGGCGCAGGAGCGGCGATGCAGGGTGCGATCCGCGATGCCGGCGTACGGCCCGGGCAGGTCGCGTACGTCAACGCTCATGGCACCTCGACTCGCGTGAACGACGAGCTCGAGTCGCGCGCCATCCGCGAAGTTCTGGGGGTCGAGAGGCGATCGCGGGCCAAGGTCTCCTCATTGAAGTCCGCGGCGGGCCATCTGCAGGGGGCTGCCGGCGCGGTCGAGGCCGTCGCGACGCTCGCGGCGCTTCGTGCTGGCCTAGCGCCTCCCACCGTGGGATTGGACGAGCCGGACGACGGCTGCGAGGTCGCGTACGTTCGCTGCAGAGCCGCTCCGCTCGAGCGCTCATGCGGGCTGCCATTCGTCGGATTGAGCAATTCCTTTGGACTCGGGGGTCACAATGCAACGATTGTTCTGCAGGCCGCGTGATCGGCCGAGCGCGCAATGCTGAGGGACAGGCGCGTCATCGTCACGGGTGTGCTGACGCGGCACTCGATCGCCTACGCAATCGCCGCCGCGGCGCAGCAGTACGGCGCCGAGGTGCTGCTCACGAGCTTCGGTCGGGCCCGACGCATGACAGAGCGGGCGGCCCGGTCGCTTCCGACACCAGTCGATGTGCTGGAACTCGACGTCACCCGCGACGACGACCTCCGACGCTTGCAGCGAGATCTCGCTGGGCGCTGGGACCGCGTGGACGGCGTCGTGCACGCCATCGCGGCGGCCCCGCGCGACGCATTGGACGGGAACTTCCTGTCGACGCCGGCGTCGAGCGCGGCGGCCAGCTTCACGACCAGCGCGTACTCGCTCAAGGCGCTGGCAGTGGCGGTAGCGCCACTGTTTGGGGACAGCGGCAGTGTGGTGGCGCTCGACTTCGATGCGTCGGTGGCTTGGCCTTCGTACGACTGGATGGGCGTCTCAAAGGCGGCGCTGGAGGCCGTCGGGCGCTACCTGGCGCGCGACCTCGGGAAGCGAAACGTCCGCGTCAATCTCGTCTCCTCCGGTCCCATCCAGACGGCGGCGGCGAGTGCGTTCTCCAGCTTTCCTGCCCTCACCCAAGCCTGGTCCAGGCAGGCTCCGCTCGGCTGGGACCCGCAGGACGCATCCGTCATCGCCGAGCCGGTCTGCTTCCTGCTGTCCGAGCACGCTCGCGCCATCACCGGTGAGATCCTTCACGTCGATGGCGGCGTGCATGCCATACGCGATGGATGAGACGCTCGCATCGCCGGTCAACGTGCCAGGTCGAGCTTGGTCAGAGCCGCTCGGATCGCGGCGGCTGCGGCCTCGATCTCATCGTCCCGCAGCGTGCGCGGATCGACGAGAACCCGGCCGTCCGCGACACGTGCCACCAACGGCGGTTCGCCCCTGCGCAGCGTCGCATGCAGCCGGTCAGGCGGAACGCCGGCGTCCAACGCGACGGCAGGACCGCTCAGCTCGATCATAGGAAGGGCGCCGCCGCCCACTCTTGCAATGCCATCGACTACGTCGCCGCCGGCCATTGCTGCGAGGCGTCGCGCCCGTGACTCGAGGGTGAGCCGGTCGCTGCAAAGCATGGCCAGCGCCGGAACCTCCCGGAGGGCACGCGCCGGGTCGCGGTAGAGCGCGAGCGTGGCAGCGAGCGCTGTCAAAGCCAAACGACCGAGGCGGAGGGGCCGGTAGAGCGGATGCCGTCGACAGGCTTCGATCGCGCTCGACGAGCCGACCAAGATGCCGGCCTGCGGGCCCCCGAGGAGCTTGTCCCCGCTGAAGCAGACAAGCGCGGCGCCCGCGTGTACCGAGTCGGTCACGGACGGCTCGTCAGCCAGCAGCTCGCAGTCGTGTCGGAGCACCCCGGAGCCGACGTCGTCGATCACCGGCGCGCCAAGGCGACAGAGCGTGACGATGTCAACAGCCGCGGTAAACCCTGCGATCCGAAAGTTCGATGGATGGACTCGCAGGATGATCGTGCCGCCCGCGTCAAGCGCAGCGCGGTAGTCCTCGATGTGAGTCCGATTCGTCGTACCTACCTCGAGGAGTCGCGCGCCGGCTTGCATGACGATATCGGGGATGCGAAAGCCGCCGCCGATCTCCACGAGCTGCCCTCGCGAGACGACGATCGACGCGCCGGGACCTGCCAGGGCGGCGCTCGCGAGCAGCAATGCGGCTGCACCGTTGTTGACTGCGAGGGCATCATCCGCGCCGGTCAGCTCTCGAAGGAGATCGGCGATGTGCTGGTCACGCGAGCGTCGATCTGCCGTCGTCAGGTCGATTTCGAGATTCACATAGCTCTCTGCGCTCCTAAGCAGCGCCTCCGCCGCTTGCGACGGGAGCGGAGCGCGGCCGAGGTTGGTGTGCAGAATGACGCCTGTGCCGTTGAGCACGCGTCGGAGCGAGCCCGCGAGCCGGCGGCGCGCGCGCACACACAGGTCTACGTCGTCGCTCGCGCCGGCGAGCAACTCGGCGCGACGCTCTGTCAGGACCGCCCTGGCGACGGCCGTCGCCTCGGATCTCGACGGCTCCGTGCCGTTGTCGGACGTCCGTACGGCGGCGGCGAGCTGATCGACCGCCGGGAGGGCGCGGAGGCGACGTTGCAATGTGTCACATGACTCCGTCTGTTCTCTCATCTGACACGGTCTCGAAGGCTTCGCGAGAGAATGCGGCGATCGTCAGGCAGCCGACGCGTCACGCCGATCGTGTCGAGGTGCTCGAGCAGCGTCTGCGTGGCCTTTCGCGAGAGCCCGAGTCCGTCCCGCAGCTCCGCGAGGGTCATGCCACGCTGTGCGGTAAGCATGTCTACGACCCGGGCATGCGCCGCGTCTGCGGCCTCGGCGTCGAGGTAGAGCTTGCCCCTCACACATACGACGCTTCCGGCCGTGCGAAGGGCGCGAAGCACGCTCGGGTCGACGCCGAGCTGATCCTGCGTCAGTGGGCGCAGCGCCGCTGCACGCAACTGGCCGAGCACTTCGGCGGCCTCCTGTGGAGAAGGAGACGCCTGGGCAGCTGGCGAGGGCGGAGGAGGCGGCATCGACGGTACCCTCGTCGCGATCGCAGGATCGGGCAGCCCGTCCCGTCGCCGTCGCAGGCGTTCGACTATCTCTGCACGTCGGCCGTGCCGCGTTGCCTGTGAATCCAGGATGACGCCTCCGCCGAGCGTGTCCGGAGGAGCCTGCGTGCGGATCACGATGCGATCGCCGTCGGCAGCGAGCAGCGGGCGCTCCAGGCGCAGTTGCCACAGGTTCTCCGTCAGGGACAGCAGCCGACCCGCGACGTCGCGCGTACCGTGATGCACTTGAACGCGAGTGTTGTGACGGTCGCCGGTGAGCGACAGTGCGCAGTCGATCGTGACCGTCTGATGCAAGACGCCGGGGCCCACGAGCGCGTCCCCGCGATGCACCTCGTGCAGACGCGTGCCGACAAGGTTCACCGCTACGCGTTGCCCGGCGTCGGCGCGGTCAACCCGAACGCCATGGATCTCGAGCGCTCTCACACGCGCGTGCGCCTCGCTCGGCAGCAGGATCAGCGTGTCGCCCCGGTCGATGCGTCCGGAGGCAAGCGTGCCGGTCACGACGGTCCCGTGGCCCTTGATAGTGAACGCGCGGTCGATGTGCAGCACGACGCCCCGCTGACTCGCGGTACGACTCGCGACGACATCGCTGACCCGGTCGAGTGCGGAGAGCAGGCGGTCCAGTCCATCGCCGCTTCGCGTTGAGCACGCGACGCGCACGCAATCTGGCAACAGCTCCTCGGCCTGTCGGAGCGCCATCGTAGGATCGGCAAGATCGATCTTCGTGATCGCCACGACGCCATGCTTGATGCCGAGCGCTCTGAGCACCGTCGCGTGCTCGAGCGTCTGGGGCATGACCCCGTCGTCCGCCGCGATCACCATCAAGAACATGTCGATTCCGGTCGCACCTGCCACCATCGTTCGCACGAAGCGCTCATGCCCTGGGACGTCGATGACCGAGAGGCGGCGTCCCTGGGGCGTGCGCAGCGCCGCGTATCCCAGCGCGATCGAGATGCCGCGTGCACGCTCCTCGGGAAGCCGATCGGTGTCCGTGCCGGTGAGCATGTGCACCAACGTGGTCTTCCCGTGGTCGATGTGGCCGGCAGTGCCCAGCGTGAGCGGCGGAGCGTCGGTCACGGCTCTCCCGGGCTTCTGACGGAACGGCGAAGGAGTCGAACCTTCCCAGCACGCAGCGCGCGCTGCCGACGGCTTTGAAGGCCGTTTGGGGCACCGGCCCCGGGCCGCTCCCTGGGTCTCGCGTGTGCGCAGTCCATCGCTCAGCGAACGGCGATCGTCCCGACAGGGCCGGCGCGCAGCCCGCCGATCGCGACGCCGTGGATCTGCTCTGCCTGCTCAGGATCCACTGCGATCAGCAAACCGCCGGATGTGGTGGCGTCTGCGAGCAGTCGCGTTCGCCAGCGCGAGACCGCCGCGTCGATGGTCGTGAACTCGGCCGTCCATGCCGCGTTGCGCCGGCTTCCCCCGGAGACCGCCTCTTCATGCTCCAGGAGCTCTTCCACCCCGCTGAGCGCAGGCACGCGATCGGCCTCCACGACCGCTGCGAGGCCGCTCTCGCGGCACAGATGATGCAGGTGCCCGAGCAGACCGAAGCCAGTGACGTCGGTCATGGCGCGCACGCCGGCACGCACCGCTTCTGCGGCAGCGTCGGCATTAAGTGTGATCATGACATCAACGGCCGACCGAAGCAAATCGTCATCGGCGTGACCTCGCTTGTGTGCCGTCACGACGGCACCGACGCCGAGCGGCTTCGTCAACACGAGCACGTCGCCAGCGCGACCGGCGGCGTTGACCGTCATATGGGCAGGCTCGACGATTCCGCTCACCGCAAGCCCGTATTTCGGCTCGACATCCCTGATCGAATGACCGCCGACGAGCATCGCCCCCGCTGCTCGGACCACGTCGCCCCCGCCACGAAGGATCTCGCGCAGCACCGCCCCGCCGAGGTCGTCGAGCGGAAAGGCGACAATGTTGAGCGCCGCGATCGGCGTGGCACCCATCGCGTACACGTCCGAGAGCGCGTTCGCCGCCGCGATGCGACCGAAGTCGTACGGGTCGTCGACGAGCGGCGTGAAGAAGTCGACTGTCTGGACGAGCAGCAGATCCTCGCGGAGCTCTATCACGGCTGCGTCGTCGCTCGTCGCCGCGCCGACGATGAGGCGGTCGTCTCCGCCGGACTGCAGGCCACCGACGATCGGAAGCAGATCCGCGGCGGCAAGCTTGCACCCGCAGCCTGCCGCCGCGGTGTAGGACGTGAGGCGCACGCTGGGGTCTGCCGGCGAAGACGGCGGTGCGGTCGCCAGCATGGCGAGACGATCGGAGCTGGAGAGATCAGGCATCGACGGCGAACACCAGCGCTGCGTTGTGGCCACCAAATGCGAACGAGTTCTTCAACCCGATGCGTCTGGTCTTCCTGCCCGCGCCGATGAGCGGCTTGGCGTTGCACGGGACGTAGTCGAGATCAAGGCCGTCGTCTGGATCCAGCAGGTTGAGCGTCGGCGGCGCCAAGCCCGCCCGCAAGGCGCTGATCGTCGCGACGGACTCGACGGCTCCTGCACCCCCGATCAGGTGCCCGATCGCCGACTTGAGCGCCGAGATCGGCACGGCGTACGCATGTGAGCCGAGCGCGCGCTTGATCGCGATCGTCTCCGAGGGATCGTTGAGTCGCGTACCCGTCCCGTGCGCATTGACATAGTCAATGTCCTCCGGTCTGAGGCCACTGTCCTCGAGCGCGTTGTTGATCGCTCGCGCGGGACCGATGCCCTCGGGATCAGGACGCGTGATGTGAAACGCGTCCGAAGATGCGCCGTAGCCAAGGATCTCCGCCAGCACGCGTGCGCCCCGCTGCTGTGCAATGGCTCGTCGCTCGAGCACGAGAATGCCGCCACCCTCGCCAAGGAGCATTCCATCGCGTGCGCGATCAAAGGGGCGGACCGTTCCTGACGGAGACAGCGATCCCATGACAGAGAAGCTCTCGTACGCCCACTCGGTCACACAGGCGTCCGCTCCCCCGACCACGACCGCATCCAGATGGCCATGCTGCAACCACCGCGTTCCCATCCCGATGGCCTGCGAGCCGGCAGCGCACGCGGCCGCCAGGCCGAAGGACTCGCCATGAAGTCCGTACGCAAGCGTGATCGCGGCCGCTGCAGCATTGGCCATCGCCATGGTGACCCCGAGGGGCGGCAAGTGGCCGTTCCTTGTCCGATGAATCTCGTACAGGCGCTCCAGGGTTACCGTGGTACCGGCTCCGGTGCCGACGATGCATCCAATCCGGTGCGGATCAGTCGGAAGCTGGTCAGTCCATCCAGCCTGCGAGAGGGCCTCGTGGGCGGCGCACACTGCGAACTGTGCGGAGCGGTCCAGGCGTCGCAGCTGCTTGCGCGTGAGGATCAGGTCGGGTCTGAACTCGACGCAACGCGCGATTCCGCCATCGATAGCGCAAGCTCCCGCGACCCACCGGTCGTGAAGGACACTCGCGCCCATGCCGAGCGGTGTCACGGCTCCGAGGCCTGTGACGCAGACCGGTTCCCGTCCGGGTGGCATGGCGTCTATGCGTGAGCCAGTCATGACGCGTAAGGGCGTCCGTCACGGACAAGCCCCAGCGATCGGGCCACACTGCCACGCCGCGCGGCACCACGGGCGGTGACCGGCGACGCATGGGCGCCGTCCCCTTCTCCGGAGCATTACGCCGATGGCCCGCTCGTCTTTGATCCGCTCAACGCCGCGCGCGGTCGTTCTGATTCCCAGTGCCACAATCCCCCCTTTCTCATCGGCACTGCAGGCCGATGCCCCAGCAAACAGAGCATAGAGGCCACGGAGGGGCATGAGCAAGGAGTGTCCCTCGTGGTGCATGCGCACGTGCGACGATGGCGGCAGCCACTTGACAGGAGTTCGAGCGAGTCGGCAAGGTTGACTAGAAGACGGAGCAATGCGCGAGCGGCTATGGGCGCGCTGGGCAAGGGGGAACGGATGGGGGCCGCGAGCGACGGGGCCTACGAGGTCGTGCGCGCCATTCGGACGATGGCATCGGATGGGATCAGCGCTCGAGCCGCCGAGATTGATCGCGATGGCGCATTTCCGCAGGCTGCGATGGCCAGCCTCGGCGAGGTCGGAGGCCTGGGGCTTGTCGTCCCAAGCGAGCATGGGGGCGCCGGCGGCAGACTCGTCGCGCTCGCTGACGCATGCGAGGCACTCGGCCGCGCCTGCGCATCGACCGGGATGGTCTTCCTCATGCATAACGTCGCGGCCGCGACGATCGCAGGAGGTGGCGGCGAGCGCGCCAGCGAGCTGCTGGCGACGATGGCAGGCGGACATGTACTCGCGACCTTGGCGTTCAGCGAGCGTGGTACCGGCGCACACTTCTATGCCCCCGAGCTCCACGCCGTCAGAGAGAACGGCGGGATCCGCATCTCCGGGCGCAAGGGCTTCGTGACGTCCGGCGGGAACGCCGACGTCTACTTGGTTCTCGTTCAGAGCGCCGAGGGAGACGGGCTGGACTGCTACGCGATTCGTCGCGAGCACGAGGGCGTCGCGTTCGATGGCGTCTGGAGAGGGCTCGGGATGGCTGGAAACTCGAGCGTCGCCATGCAGCTTGAAGGCGTGCGAGTAGAGGCCGCTGACCGAATCGGGTCAGCAGGCGCCGCTGCTGACCTGGTCTTCTCGGTGGTGGCGCCGTTCTTCTTGGTTGGCCTGGCGGCGGTGAGTGTCGGCATTGCTGCAGCCGCGCGCGACGTCGCAGTCGCTCACGCTGCGAAACCGCGGTACTCCGACAACAGTGCGCTCGCCGAGGTTCAGGTGATCCAGCATTTGCTGGCCGACATCGATCTCGCAGTTCGCTCGGCTCAGCTTCTGGTGCAGACGGCGGCGCAGCTCGGCGACTCAGGCGACCCGGGCGCCCTCGTGCCGATCATGGAGGCCAAGGTCGGCGCGACCGAGATTGCAGCGGTTGTCACGCAGACGGCGCTCGAGGTCTGCGGCGGCCAGGGCTACACAGATCTGCTTCCGATCGAGCGCCACCTTCGCGACGCGCGAGCTGGAGCGGTGATGGCTCCGACCAACGCCGTGCTGCGCAACTGGATTGGCAAGGCACTCGCTGGCCTTCCGGTGCCATGAGCCGCACCAAAGCCCAGACGACTGTCGGTGCCGTCGCCTACCACCCCCGTGTCGTCACGATCTGGGAGCGCTTCTGCGAGTGGTTCAACACACAGGGTGCTCCGACCGACTACCTGCTCTTCTCGAACTACGAACGGCTCGTTGACGCCGTGCTCGACCGCGCGGTGGACGTCGGCTGGAATACGAACACCGCCTTCGTCGCGCTCGAGCAGCGGCTCGGCGGGGAGGCCCGAATCCTCGGGATGCGAGACATCGACGCGAACTTCGCGACGGTCATTGTCACGCGGCGGGACCAGCGATTCGTGGATCCACAGGAGCTGGCCGGCCGTCGCCTCGCGCTGGGCAGCCGAGACTCAGGTCACGGCGCAATTCTCCCGCTCTACTACCTCGAAAGACAGGGTCTCGATGCACGCACGGCCTGCGAGCTCGTGCGGTTCGACACGGATCTCGGGAAGCATGGCGACACGGGCGGTTCAGAGCTGCACGTCGTTCGTGCCGTCGCAGCGGGTCGGGCAGACGCCGGAGCGCTTGGTGACATCACCTGGGCGCGTTTCCGGAGCGAGGGGTTGTCCGAGGCCGGGGGGCTCGAGGTGTCGTGGAGATCGCCTCTCTACTATCACTGCAACTTCACGGCGCTGCCAGACATCGAGCCCGAGCGGGCGCTGCGCTGGAAGCGCGCGCTGCTCGCGATGAGCTACGACGATCCGTCGATGCGTCACGCGATGACGCTCGAGGGCGTGCGTCGCTGGCTTCCTGGAGATCGGACTGGCTACGAGACGCTTGCTGCAGCGATGCAAAGCGACCACGCGACCGCATGAGTGTGCGACGGGTCGACGCTGAGCGCTTGGAGCTCGGGGGAGGCCTGGAAGTGCTCCTCCAGGCGACGCTCGCGAGCCTTGGCCCCGGCGCGGCCGTCGACGTAGCAGTCGCTTCACGTTCCACGGCGCTCGAACTCCCGGCGTGGGCGCGGCTCAATGGTCACGATGTGATCAACTCTCATGACGGAGGGAGCGCTCGGCAGGTCGTTCGCCTCCGACGGGGACCGACCTCGCGAGTGCTGGCAGAGGAGATCCCCGTCTCCGATCAGCGTCCGCCCCTGCGAAACGGTCGCGAGTTCCACTCGGCAGAGCTGCGCTCGGGCGGAGCCGTTCCACTTGACGCGGCACCGGAGACCGGCTTCACGCCGATCGGCGCCGTGGCAGAGCGCGGAGCTCCGTCATTCGAGTGGCGCCTCAACCATCGCGACCAGCTCTGGGCGCCCGAGGTCGCCGATCTCGCCGAGCAGGCATCGGGCGAACAGTGGGACGCCACATGCGACATTCCCTGGGAAGCCGCGTACGGCGTCCCCGACGCTCTCGAGCGCGCAGTCGCGCAGGTGATGACGTTCATCGCTCAGAACGAGTACGCCGCTCTGTATGTGCCGGCTGGTTTCCTGCCCCACATGCATCCCGCATACGTCGAGCTTGTGATGTGGCTCTCCAGCCACGTTCACGATGAGGCGCGGCACATCGAGGTCTTCACAAAGCGCGCGTTGATCGGAGGCCACCACGCCTTTGCGCTCGCGTCCACCGAACTGTCGCTCCACAGCCTGCTCGGCGAGCATGACTTCACGGCGTCGGCGATGCTGCTCAATGTGCTGGGAGAGGGGACCTTTCTCGATCTGCTCCGATTCGTCGAACGACATGCGCCTGATGCGGCCACTGCCACGGCGGCGAAGCTCGCACATCGCGACGAGCGACGACATGTCCACTTCGGCATCTCACACGTTCGCCACGTCCTCGCAGCGGAGCCTGAACACCGCGCGACGCTGATCCAGGCCGCTGAGCAGCGTGCTGCCAAGCTGACTGAGCTGTCAGGCCTTAGCCCACTGTTCACCGAGGGCCTCACGATCATGGCTGCAGGCTCTCTGCAGCCGGGGGATCTCGCCGACGGTGCCGCAGCGGTGCGTGAGCTCATCGCCACGATGGAGCGCAACCGCATTCGACGGCTTCGGTCGGCCGGGTTCAACGCGCACGAGGCGCGCCACATCTCGGATCTCCACACGCCCAACCTCATGTAGCGCCCGCTGGCGTCGACCGACGGAGTCCGAGGAGGTTTCCGGCTACGCGCTGGTGAGATCGCCGGCACGGGGCGATGTGGATCGTGTGAGATCGGCCTCCGAAACGGCGATTTGAACCGATGGCTCCGATCGGTTCGCACGCCGTCTGAGGCGGGCGTATGCCCGATAGCTCTGCCGGTGCCCGGACTCCGGGCGCCGGTGGCGTCGCTCGGTGCCTGACGCGCCATGGCGGCGGTGGTCCGGTGAGGAGGTGGCGGTGATGTGGTCACGTTCGTGGTGCCCAGAGAGCGCCCGGTGCAGATGCGGCGGGGCGCGAGCGCGCGATCGGCGAGATGGTGGCGCTGCTCGAAGTCGACGCCTTCAAGCCCGACCAGGTGCATGTTCAGTGGTGGCTCGGCGACGGTGGAGGTTCGCGCCGCGTGCGACGTTCCAGGCTCGCGCGTGTGGCCCCGCGGCGCGCGCGCCGGCTGCAGCGGCAGCGTCAGCCGCGCGCATTTCGGGCAGTTGGCCTCGCCATGCCGGGGTCTGGGACCACTGACGATGTTCTTGGGGTGCGTGGAGCGGTGGCGCGTACAGCAGGACAACGGGGCGTGACGGACGAGTTCGCCGAAGCGCCATAGCCCGAGAAACGGAGGACGTGAAGTATGTATTCCCCCGACGAGGACTGGGGTGTCTCAGCGGAGCCGTAGAGCGACGTCGCTGATGCGATCGTGGCACAGGCGGAGTGGGCGGCCCACCTCGTGAATGCGTGCGGTGCCGTCGGAGACCTGCGGCGCCGCGCGGGTATCAGGTTCTGGCACCTCAACGGCGATACGTGGCTGCGCATCCAGTTGCTGCAGATCGCCGCGACGCTCGCAGGGCGCAGCCGTCTGCGGGCGTGGTGGCTGGCGCGCCGGACCCGGCGGAGCCTGGCGGAATCCGACGCCGACTCCGAGTACTGGGGCGACCTGGTCGACGTGTTCATGCACGCGGCCCGCGCGCTGCGGAACGTGATTCCTGACACGCGCTCGCCCCGGATGAGACGACGCAACGAGCTGCTCCAGCTCACACGGATGCTCGAGGTCAAGTCGCACGAGGCCCTGCTGCACCTGCCTGGGCAAGCGGAGCAGCGCGGGATCGCGCTGAACGAGCTGATCATCGCGCCATAGGCGCACCCTCGCGAAGCGTGGGAGGCGCCTGTTCGACGCAGGCGCCTCGCGCTTCCCGCGCCCGTTGTCCTGCACAGGTGCTTCAGTGTCCGCGCACGATCGCAGACGCTGAAATGTCGGGCGATGACGCGTTCGTCAACCCACGGCTCCCACGGCTCGCCGTTGATCACGCGTCGTGGAAAGCGGATCAGGGTGCCGCTCATCGGAGCGCGCCCGTCTGCTGTGTAGCAGCGGCACAGTCTCCGACGACCTCAGCCTCCGTCGCGCTGTGATTTGCGACCATGTCCTTCTGGCGGGCCAGGTGCAGGACACCCCGAGACGCTGGGACCCTGCCGCGAGCGTGCCGCCGCACGCCGGGGGAGGCGGGCGTCGGCGTCGATGGGTGGTCGTCCCTACGCTCCCCGCTGGGCGTCGCCTCCGGTCCCCGAACGCGAGACGGCTCGACCTACCTGGTTGAACCTGGGGACCGCGCGGCTGAGTAAGTGGACGTTTCGGGGCATTGTCGGGGAACTTCGATCTCAGATCGCCCGTCGTGGCGGGCGTGTCCGGCAATTTGAAGCATTCGCGCCCATGGGGAATCGGAGGTCAGTGACCTCTCGCATACGGGCTCATAGGCCCGAACCTAGGCCCAACGCGAGGCCGGTGGCCGACAAGAGGTTGCCCACGCGGCTGACGCGGTGTCGCAGAGCCGCGATCCCGGCGGCTCAGCTGTGCACGCCTCTTGGCGGCTACGTGAAGGGGGCCTCTTCGAGCGCCGAGATCAGGCGCGCGACGCGCGTGTACTCCCCGCGCGCGATGAGATCGATCGGCTTTTCGTCGCCAAGGGCGGGGACAGGCTTGCGCAGCCACACTGCGATGTAGGAGGGGTCCATCAGCCGCGCGAGCCGCTCGACCATCGCTCTACGCAGCTTGGACGGCGACGAGCTCGCGGCGGACGGTGGGGACCGGCCAGCCCTCGTCGCGCATGATCTCCAGGTAGCCCTCGATCGCGTCGCGGGCCATGTCGAGCGCCTCCTCGACGGTCTCGCCTTGCGTGGCGACGCGCGGGAAATCGGGCACGAAGACGCTGAAGCCGCCCTCGGCCTCGGGGACCAGCACCACGTCGTACTCGCGTCGTTCCATGTCCATCACCTTACGGCGGGCTCGCCTGCGGTCAACCACATTTAGAGGGCGATCATTGCCCGCATGGCTGCGCCTCACGACCGTCTAAGCGAGTATTTTCCGGAGCTACGGGTGATTCCCCGTCGCTGAGTCCCAGGCAACTCAGCGAGCGCCGGTCGGCGGCGGGACATCAAGCTGCCGGCAGATTCCGCGCGAGCCCGTAGTCGATCTCCCGATGACGGGGGAGGGCGGAGCGGGCGCCCTCCGGTCCGGCCCATCGACTGTGGTTGCCGCCTTCGTCGATCTGGCGGCAGCCGTGAGCGCGTAGGTGGCGCTCGAGATCGCGCCGCTTCATGCGGCGATCGTCAGGTGCAAAGGCTCGCGCTCGCGCCGGTCGTCATCGGCGCGGGGCTCTGGTGAGAGCATCAGCTTGAGCGCGTCGAGGACGTTCTCGCGCGCCTCTTCCCGCGTCTGGCCCTGACTGAAGACGCCGGCCACCTCGGGGATCGAGGCGATGATCCAGCCATCTTCGCCGGGCTCGTACACGATCGTCAGGTCGAGTTCGCGAACCACGGGAGAAACGATACCGCCGGGAAAAAGCAGTACTGCCCGAATCGAGCCGCATCCGCCCCGATCCGACCGCATTTCGGCGCCTGCCCGTCCTCGCGTCGAACGCGAGCATCGTCCGGAACGCCGGGCGATCCGGCCGCGCGGTCACGCGCACGCCCAGCCTCTTCAAGCAAGAACTGAATGGCAGGCAATGTCGGGCTGATCCGCGTCCTCGAAGGCGATCCGACGCCTCGGTCGCGCCACGCCGCGCCTTCTCAGGACGTCGTGCCGCGCAGCGGATTCTCCCAGCGGACCTCGGTGAAGCGGGCGAAGTCGGTGTCGGTGGAGTGGAGGGTGAGGCCGTGTTCGATCGCGAGGGCGGCGAGCATGGCGTCGGGGATGAGGCCGCCGCGGATGTCGTGTCTGGCGATCAGGTTGCCGAGGATGCGGGCGTGCTCGGGTCCAGGCTTGGGGATCCAGGCGACGGGTGCGGCGAGCCAGTCGGTCACGCGCTCCCAGGCGGTCGCCGGTGGGAGCGGTCTGGGGAACGCGCGGGGGTGGGTCGCGATGCGCAGGAAGGCGCCGAGGCTGGACCAGGGGAGGCCGACGCGGCGGGAGCCGTTGAGCTGCTCGGTGAGCCACTCGCGGGCGGCGTCGTGTTGGTCGGCTGCTCTGTGGACGGCGTAGAGGAGCAGGTTGGCGTCGAGCAGCATCAGGGGGCGGCTGGCCCGTCGAGCGTCTCGATCGCGTCGGCGATGTTGGAGTAGTCGATGCCGTCGCCGAGGTTGTGCGTTTTCTGCACGAATGGCGCGGTCGACTGCTCGCGCAGGAGGCCGGCGCGGACGAGGTCGTTGACGGCCTCGCTGAGCCCGATCGAGCGCTCGCGCCGAAGCTTTTCGACCGCGGCGGCGACGTCGTCGGCGAGGGTGAGGGTCGTGCGCATTCCCTCAGGATAGCGCATCAAGATGCACCACTCAACGCATCACGAAGTATCAGATGACGTCATGTCGGAGGTCTCCGCTACGCGCGGTCGGCACCGGCCGGCGGGCTCCTCGTCGGTCGCGAACCCGCCCTCCGGCGTGCGGCGCACCCGCCGCCCGGTCCATCCGCGCAGCGGATGCGCCTCGCTGCGCAGCAGCTCGCGGCAGATCCGCAGCGTCACGACGTACGTGATCACCGGCACGACGAACACGGCGAAGCGCGCGAACCAAATCTGCCCTTCGTACGGGATGCCGAAGCGGATCAGGATGCGGTCCGCCGAGCCGGCGAAGAAGACGAGCGCGACCCACGCGAAGAACCCCATCCCGAGCGCGGTGCGCTGCGGGTTGTCGCGCGGGCGGTCGAGCAGCTCGTGGCGGCGCGGGTCGCGCGTGAGCCGCCGGTCGAGCCAGGGGATCGCGTACAGCACGCCGAACACGACGAGCGGGAAGAACGCGCCGCCCCAGAACGGGTTCGGGATCCACGTCAGCCCCCAGAAGCGGATCTCCAGCGGCGGCATGATCCGCAGGCCGCCGATCAGCCAGCCCAGGTACCAGTCCGGCTGGGCGCCGTTCGTCGACAGCCACGTCTCGTAGGGACCCCACTGCCAGATCGGGTTGATCTGCACGAGCCCGCCGAGCAGGAACAGCACCGCGGCGACCGCCAGCAGCAGCCCGAGCGAGCGCAGCGCGTACGCCGGCCACATCGGCGTCCCGACCACGTTGCGCTCCGTGCGGCCCGGCCCGCGGAACTGCGAGTGGTGCTGGCGCATGATCTGCGCGAGGTGAACCGCGATCAGCACGCCGATCGCCGCCGGCAGGATCCACACGTGCAGGATCAGCATGCGCGAGGTGAATTCATGCGTCCCGGGGTACTCGCCGCCCCAGAACAGGAACGCGAGGTTGGCGCCGATCAGCGGCACCGACATCGCCACGCCGTAGGCGATCGCGAGCCCCATCCCGGACAGCAGGTCGTCCGGCATCGAGTAGCCGAAGAAGCCCTCCAGCACGGCGAGCATCAGCATCGTCACGCCGACCATCCAGTTGAGGTCGCGCGGCTTGCGGAACGCGCCGGTGAAGAACACGCGCATCAGGTGGACCGTGATCGCGGCGACGAACACGAGCGCGGCCCAGTGGTGCGTCTGGCGCATCAGCAGCCCGGCCGGCACGTCGAGCGAGAGGTGCACGGCCGAGGCGTAGGCGATGCTCATTCTCTCCCCGAACAGCGGCGCGTAGCCGCCGTGATACACGGTGTCGGCCGTGCTGCTCTGGAAGAACAGCGCGAGGAAGGTGCCGGTCGCGATCAGCACGACGAACGCGTAGAGCGCGATCTCGCCGAGCATGAACGACCAGTGCTCCGGAAAGACGTAGCGCATCGCCGCCTTGAGCGCGGGCGAGGCGCCGAGCCGCTCGTCGAGGAAGCGGACGGTGGCGGCGCCGGGCGGCGGAATCGGGTTTCGCCCTTCGCTCATCGCAAGCGACGATCTGCGGGCGACGTCACCGCGCGCGCTCACGCTTCGCCTCGATTCACCTCGAGCCAGGCCGGGCCGATCGAGCCCGAGTAGCCGCCGTTCGCGCGCAGCTCGCGCGTCGCCGGGTCGATCGCCAGCGGGAGCTGGGGCAGCGGCCGCCCGGCCGGGCCGAAGATCACCTCGGCGCCGCGCGCCGGGTCGAACGTCGAGTAGTGGCACGGGCACACGAGCGCCGGGCGCGGCTGCGTCGGGGGGAACGACGGGTAGCGGTAGAGGTTGACCGCGCAGGCCGCGTGCGTGCAGATTTTCGAATAGGCGAGCAGCCCCTCCGGCGCCCACGTCGCCTGCGCGCGCCCGTCCGGCAGGTGGATGACGGCCGGCGGCAGTCTCACGATCACGATCGGGGAGGCGAGGTCGCGCAGCGAGGCGCCCTCGGGGAAGCCGGTCGCGAACGTGCCGAAGGCGACGTCGTCGGCGGTGATCGGGACGCCGCGCTCGTCGACGACGCGCACGCCTCGTCTCCATGGCGTGTGTTCGATCCGTTCGTCGACGTTGGGGCCGAGCGAGGCGATCGGCGTCACGAGCGCGGCGCCGAGGCCGACGCCGGCGACGCCGGCCGCGCCCTTCAGCAGCCGGCGGCGCGTGACGCCCTCGACGCCCGCGACGCCGAGCTGCGCGACCTCCTGTTCCTCCTGCTCGTGCACGAGCTGCGCACGCTCCTCGACCGCGACCTCCTGCGGGACGACCGCCTTGCCGGCGACGATCAGCGCCGCGGCCAGCAGCGCGAGCGAGACCCCGAGCGCGAGCCCGAGCCACTGCGTCAGGCGGCCCGGTCCCAGCAGGTAGACGACGAAGAAGGCGAGGCCGGCGAGCCCGCCGAGCGCGAGCAGCGCGGCCGTGAGCAGCTCGGCGCCGCGGGCGCGGTCGCCGCGGCCCGGCACCTCGCGCTCGCGCGGATCGACCGGCGGCGGGAGCGTCGGGCCGCGGCGGCCGCCGCGCAGCAGCAGCAGGACGGCCGCGACGATCAGGCGCCAGAGGCTCACTGCGGCGACCGTTCCCCGATCAGGCGGATCACGATCAGCAGCGCGGCGATCCCGATGAACCACGCGACCAGGCCCTCGGGGATCGGGCCGATGTTGCCGATCCCCCAGCCGCCCGCGTTCGAGGGCGTGTGCGTGGCCCACCGGACGTAGCGGACGATCGAGTTGAGCGTGCGCTGGTCGATCTGTCGCGGCGTGAAGCGCGGCATCAGGTACGGCCCGATCCGCACCGCCTCCGCGATCTCGGTCGGCGTCGCCTCGCGCAGCGGCGGCGCGATCGCGCCGGTGACGATCCCGCCGCGCGCGAGCACCTGATGGCAGCCGGCGCAGTGCTCGGTGAACGCGCGTCGGCCGGAGGCGAGCGTGCCGGCGGCCGGGTCGACGCGCGGGATCGGCGGCGCGGCCGGGCCGCCGAGCGAGGCGACGTAGGCGGTCAGCGCGCGGATCTGCGGCGCGGTGAACTGCGGCGGCGTGCGCACGGGCGCGTCGCTCGGGTTCGCGAGCGGCATGCGGCCGGTGCGCAGGTAGAAGTCCGCCGCCTGCGCGCCCGCGCGCAGGAGCGAGGGGCCTTGGTCGTGCACGCCGCGGCCGTCGAAGCCGTGGCACGAGGCGCAGGCGCTCTCGTAGAGCGCGCGGCCGGTCGGCGGCGGCGCCTGGGCGGCGACCGGCTGGGCCGCGGCGAGCGCGACCGCGGCGGCGAGCGCGAGCGGCGCGCGCCTCACCGGGGGCCTCCGGCGAGCCGCGCCTCGCGCGCGACCGCGCGGCGCTCCTCCTGCACGAGCGCGGCCCACGCGACGAGCAGCGTCAGCGCCGCGGCGAGCACCGAGCCGGGGACCCACATGAGCGTCCCCGCGAGCTGCTGGTCGCGCAGCGGGTCGACGCGCAGCGCGCGGGCGGGCGCGAGGTAGGCCGCGTAGCGCGGCGCCTGGTCGATCGTGAGCACGACGCCCGGCAGCGCCATCGCCGGCATCGCGACCAGCAGGTAGAGCATCCGGCCGAGGAACGCCGGCCGGCGGTGCAGCGGCTCGCGGCCGAGCAGCGGCAGCCAGAAGAGGATCGCCGCCGTGAGGAAGACGAGGTGCTCGAGCGCGTGTGCGAGCGGGTCGCGCAGCGTCAGCTCGTAGACGCCGGTCAGGTGGCTCGCGATCATCGCGCCCGGCAGCAGCGCGCACGTCACGGCGGGGTGGGTGAGGACGCGGGCGGGTCGCGAGCGCAGCGCGCGGGCGAGCGCACGGCGCGGGTCGGGCGCCAGCGCGCGCAGCGCCAGCAGCAGCGGCGAGCCGGCGACGAGCAGCGGCGCCGCCACGAGCGTCAGCACGAGGTGCTGGACCATGTGGACCGACAGCAGCTCGTCCGCGTAGCCGTCGAGGCCGGAGCAGAGGGCGGCGAGCGTGGCGAGGACGCCGACCGCGAAGCAGGCGGCGCGGTGGGGCAGCCAGGGCGGGATCGCGCGGGCGCCGGCCGCGCCGCGCCGGGCGCGCTCGACGCGCGCGACGCCCCACCCGTACGCGCCGAGCGCCGCCGCGGCGCTCAGCAGCACCCCCGGCTCGAGTTGCCACGTCGTAGCGAGGTCGCCGAGCGAGGGCGCGCCGCTCATGACAGCCGCCGCTCCGCCCGCCATTCGCGCACGAGGCCGCCGAAGGCGAGCGCGCCGAGGGCGCCGGCGATGAAGATCAGCCAGGTCCCGACCTCGAGCCCGAGCAGCGCCAGCGCGATCGCGATACCGGCGAGCACCGCCGCCCACGACACGTCCGGGTCCGGCTCGGCGTCGAGCGCGCGCCGCGCGGCCCGCCGCGCCTGCGCCGCGCCGCCGAGCGCGATCAGCGCCGTCAGCGCGACCGCGAACGCCGGCATCAGCACGCTCAGCCGGTCGACCTCGTCGAAGACCGCCCACAGCACGGTCGCGAGCGCCGCCAGGAACAGCGCCCACACGAGGAACACGACGCCCGGCCGTCTCATCGCGCTCATGCCGGCGCCGCCTCCGCGGTCGCCTCCGCGCGCTCCTCGGCCGCCTCGCGCAGGTCGAGCAGCGGCGCGTAGGAGCGCACCGGCGGCAGCGCCGCGACGAAGTTCTCGCGCGGCGGCGGCGAGGACGTCGCCCACTCGAGCGTCTGGGCGCCCCACGGGTTCGGCCCGGCCGGCACGCGGCGGCGCAGCGAGACGACCACGTTGACGATGAAGACGACCAGCGAGAGCGCGATCAGCCACGAGCCGGCTGTCGCCACGACGTTCAGCGCCTGCCAGCCCGACGAGGCCGGATAGTCGGCCACGCGCCGCGGCATCCCCTCCCAGCCGAGGAAGAACATCGGGAAGAACGTCACGTTCATCCCGATCGCCGTCAGCCAGAAGTGCCAGACGCCGAGCGAGCGCCGCAGCATCGTCCCCGTCACCTTCGGCCACCACAGGTAGATCGCGCTGAACAATCCCATCACGCTGCCGCCGAACAACGTGTAGTGGAAGTGGGCGACGATGAAGTACGAGTCGGTGACGTGATAATCGAGCGGCGGGGAGCCGACGAAGATCCCGGTCGTGCCGCCGATCGCGAACAGCACGAGGAAGCCGAGCGCGAACAGCAGCGCCGGCTCGAAGCGGATCCGCCCGCGCCACATCGTCGCGAGCGCGTCGAAGTACTCGACGCCGGCGGGCACGAGCAGCGCCGTCGAGGTGAGCGAGAAGTACTTGCTCTCGACGGCGTCGGTCGTGAACATGTGGTGGCCCCACACGCTCATCGACAGCGCCGCGAACGCGAGCAGCGAGAGCACGAACGGTCTGTAGCCGAACCAGCGCCGCCCGCTGAACGTCGCGATCGATTCGGCGATCGCCCCGACGAACGGGAAGAAGACGACGTAGACGACGGGGTGGCCGAAGAACCAGAACAGGTGCTGATAATCGAGCGGGCCGTTCGGCAGCGTGTAGACGCCGCCGAGCTGGCGCTGGGCGAACAGCAGCGCCATCGCGACGACGAGCGCCGGGAACGCCGTCACCACCATCAGGCAGCTCACGATCATCGTCCAGGTGAAGACCGGCAGCCGCAGCATCGTCATGCCGGGCGCGCGCAGCTTGACGATCGTCGCGAGGATGCAGACTGAGAGAGCAATCGCCGCGCACGCCGCGAGGACCACCCCGATGATCCAGTAGTCCGTTCCGACGCCGGGCGAGTTCGCCGCGTCGGACAGCGGCACGTACGAGTACCAGCCGACGTCGGCGGCGCCCTCCTTCGTGAGGAAGCCCATCCACATGATCAACCCGCCGGCGATCGCCATCCACCACGACGCGAGCGCCAGCCGCGGCGCGGCGAGCCGCGCGGCGCCGATCTGGAGCGGCACGAGGTAGACCCCCGCGGCCATCGCGATCGGCGTCGCGAACAGGTAGAACATCGTCGAGCCGTGGATCGTGAACAGCTCGTTGTAGCCCTGGAGCGAGAGGAATTGCATGCCCGGCTCCGCGAGCTCCGAGCGCATCAGCAGCGCGAGCACGCCGGCCGCCAGGAAGAACGCGAACGCGGTCGCGAACAGGCCGGCGCCGAGCGCCTTGTGGTCGGTGGCGGCGAGCGTGCCGAGCAGGCCGCGGCGCGGGCGCGGCAGCGGGCGGGTGCGCGCCCCTGCCGCGACGCTCACGCGGCCGCTCCCGCGAGCGTCGCGACGCGGCCGCGCACCCACGCGGCGAACGCCGCCGGCGTCACGACGCGCACGTCGAAGCGCATCTGCCAGTGGTGCAGGCCGCAGTACTCCGAGCACTCGCCGCCGTTGACCCAGGTGCCGGTCCTGGGGAAGAGGAGCGTGAAGCGGGTCGGGAAGCCGGGCGTCGCGTCGCGCTTGAAGCGGCGCGACGGGATCCAGAACGCGTGCACGACGTCGACCGAGCTGATGCGGAAGCCGACGACGCGGCCGGCGGGGACGACGAGCGTCGGCCGGCGCCGGTCGGTCCCGCGCACGACGATCCCCGTGCTGGGATACGCGAACGTCCAGTGCCACTTCGCTGCCGTGACGTTCACGAGCACGCTCGGCCGCGCGTCGCGCGCGCCGTCCACGCGCGCCTCGACGCTGAACGTGCGCCACAGCAGGAACGCCGCGACCGCGGCGAGCACGAGCACGTAGAAGCCCTCGACGCCGGGCGCTCTGTGCAGCCGCGAGGGCGGGCGGCGCCCGCCGGTCGGCGTGTGCGCGAGCTTGTCGTGGGACGACGGCTCGCCGCCGCGCGCGCGGTAGCGCAGCGCGAACGCGACGACCAGCACGAGCACGAGCACGACGACTCCCGCCGCGATCGGCAGGTACACGCCGGCGATGCGGTCGTACTCGTGACGGGTGTCGACCACGACCCTCTGTGGCCTACCCGGCTGCTCCCCCTGGAAACCGGCGCCGCGGCCCGCATCGACGCGGCGGCGTGCCGCACCGGGCGCAATCGCACCCAGTAAAGTGGTGCGATGCCATCGGGGGTCTTGGGGGACCGGCAGCGTCGCGCTCCGCGGGCGATCGGCCAGCCGAGCGGAACCGCTCGCGCGCTCACCGCGAGCGAGGCGATCTGGCTCGCCGTCGTGCCGCTCTCGCTCGTCGCGGCGCTCGCGATCGCATGGCTGGGACCGCCGCTCGGGAAGCTGCTGCTCGCGTCGCCGTCCGTGCGCTTCTGGGCGCTGTACCGCTTCGAGGCGCACCCTGAGCCCGTCGAGCAGGGACGCTATCTCGTGGCGGCGATCGTTCCGCTGCTGTTCCTGGGCGCCATAGTCCTCCTCACGCGGCTGCGCGTTCGGCTGCCGGCGATCGGGATCCGCGCGGTCGTCCTGCTGGCGCAGGCGCTGCTGGTCGCGTTCGTCGCCTATTGCCTACACAAGCAGAAGGCGCGACCGTTCGTCGTGCCGGGCGAAGTCAATTTTCTCATAATAAAATATTTCACCCGTAACACGTTGCTGGTCGCGGGGGCCGCGACCCTCCTCACGGCGATCGCGCTCCGGAGCGAGCGCGTGCGCGCGCGAGCGGCGCGATACGCCAATCCGTCGAAGGCCGGCGCGGCGTTCATCGCCGGTATCGCCTTCGTCATGACGGCCGTCTGGCTCTCGCACGCGCTCTACACGGAAACGACGATCGGGGCTGCGTTCCGCGAAGTGCGCTTTCACGTTCCGTTCACGATGGACGAGACGTTCGCGGTCCTGGACGGACGCACCCCGCTGGTGAACTTCACGGCGCAGTACGGATCGCTGTGGCCGTACGCATTCGCGGCCGGCATGGCGCTGACGCGGGCGACCGTGGGCGTATGGATCGGACTGTGCGTCACCGCCACCGGGCTGGGGATGGTCGCGATCTACGCGGTCCTGCGGCGGGCGGCGCGCAGCCCGCTCTACGGGCTGATCCTGTTCCTTCCCGTCCTCGCGACCAGCTTCTTCGTGATCGGCGGCTCGCTCGACAATCGCTACACGTTCGCCAATTACTACGCGACGTTCCCGATTCGCTATGCGGGGCCGTCGTTCGTCGTCTGGCTGGTCGCCCGCCATCTCGGCGGCGCGTGGCCGCGGCGACCGTGGCCCCTGTTCCTGGCGGCCGGGATCGTCGCGCTGAACAACCTCGACACGGGGCTCGGCGCGCTCGTCGGGACATTCGCGGCGCTGCTCTGGACGACGAGGCCTCCGTGGGCGCTCAACGTTCGCCGCCTGCTGGTGCACGCCGCGGGCGGGCTGTTCCTCGCCTGGGCGGCCGTTGCCGTCCTGACGCTCGCGCGGGCGGGCTCGCTGCCGGACCTCGCGCTGCTGACGCGCTTCTCGCGCCTGTTCGCGCTCACGGGCTTCGGGATGGTGCCGATGAGACTGTTCGGGCTCCACGTGATCCTGTATCTGACGTTCGTCGCCGCGCTGGCCGTCGCGACCGTGCGCTGGGTGCGGGCCGAGCACGATCGCGTCCTGACCGGGACGCTGGCCTGGAGCGCGGTCTTCGGGCTCGGCGCCGGCGCCTACTTCGTCGGGCGATCGACTCCCGACGATCTCATCGCCGTGTTCTTCCCCTGGGCCTTCGCGCTCGCGCTGCTGACGATTCCGAGCGTGCGCGCCCTGCGGTCGGCGTCGCTCGGCTCCTGGCCGATCGCCGCCACCCTGTGCGTGTTCGGCTTCTTCGTGATCGCCTGCTCGCTGGCGCAGACGCCGACCCCGTGGTCGCAGGTCGCTCGCCTCGAGCGCACCGGTCCAGCCATCATGCGCGTGCCGGCGGGTCAGCGGTTCGTGGCCGAACACACGCGACCCGGCGAAGCGGTGCTGCTGTTCATGTCGCTCGGCAATCGGATCGCCGTGAACGCGCACCTCAGCAACGTCCTGCCCTACGCGACCGCCGGGTCGATGCCGACGATGGAACAGTGGGTGGAGGCGATCGATGCCCTGAAGGCGGTCAGAGGGCACAAGGTCTTTCTCGACCTCGGGGAAACGAGCGACGAGATGCAGGCCCTGCTGGCGAGCGCGGGCTTCGCGTTCGTCACGGAAGACGCGCAGCGCGAATTCTCACTGTGGAGCGACGGCCCGTCGTGACGCCGCGATCCCCCACGCGCCGGCGAACGTCTCGCCCGGCGCGAGCGTGCGCAGGCCGGCGCCGGACTGGAGCGCGTTCGGTGCGCAGGTCATCGGCTCGATCCCGAGCGAGCGGCGGCGGCGCGCCGGCTCCGGCAGCGCGTCGCCGGTGAACAGCATCAGGTACTCGTAGGCGCCGTCCATCCACAGCGTCGCGCGGCGCGTGCCGTCCGGCGCGCTCACGTGCACGCGGGCGCGGCCGTCGTCGTCGCGCACGAGCGCCGCGAACGCGTCGTCGAGCTGGACGTCGCCGACCGCGCGCGGGGCGAGGAAGTCGTACGGCGTCCCCGCGACCGGCTGCTGCTCGCCCGTCGGGATCTGGCGCTCGTCGGCGAGCAGGCGCAGCCGCCCGGGCGCCTGGACGATCGCGGCGTCGATCGACGCGGTCCCCACCGTCACGTACGGATGCGCGCCCGCGCCGAACGGGCACGGCCCGCCGCCGGCGTTCGTCGCGCGCGTGCGCACGCTCAGGCCCTCGTCGTCGAGCGCGTAGGCGATCTCGACGTCGAGCGTGAACGGCCAGCCCGGCCGCGGGTGCAGCCGGCACGCCATCGTCACGCGGTCCGGGGCGCGCTCGGTCGCGCGCCACGCCAGCCAGCGCACGAGCCCGTGGATCGCGTTGTGCTTGTCCGGCTCGGTCAGCGCGAGCTGCCAGGTCTCGCCGCCCCATTCGTAGCGGCCGTCGCGCAGCCGGTTCGGCCACGGGATCAGCATCTGCCCGCGCCCGCTCGAGATGCGCTCCTCCGCCGCGTAGCCGTCGAGCACCTCCCAGTCGCCGACGGCGTAGCGGCGCAGCCCGCCGCCGACCTCCACGACGACCGCGCGCTGGTCGCCATGGGCAAGCTCGAACTGCTCGCCGCTGGGGTGGGGGACGTCGGTCACCGCGTGCAGGCTACGCGCCGCGCCCGTCACGGCTTCAGCACGACCTTGATCGCGCCGTCCTGCTTCTTCTGGAAGACCTCGTACATGTGCGGCGCGTCCGTGAGCGGGACTCTGTGGGTCGCGAGGTTTTCGACGTCGAGCGGGTCGGCGTCGTCGGTCACGAGCGGCATCAGGTCATCGATCCAGCGCTTGACGTTCGCCTGGCCCATCCGGAGCTGGATCTGCTTGTCGAACAGGTCCATCATCGGCATCGGGTCGACCGCGCCGGCGCCCCGTGCGCCTCCATCCCGACGGCGTCGATGACCGCGTCGGAGAGGTACAGGAAGCGCTCGTCGGGCGGGCCGTCGGGGACCTTGATCGGCCCGAACTGCGCCTGCGGCACGCGCAGCAGCTCGGCCTGGCTGCCCGGAACCTCGCCGTAGAGCTTCGTCTAGCCGAACAGCGCGGCGCCCTTGCGGTGCTCGCGCACCTGCGTCGTCTCGCACTGCGAGTAGAGGCCGCGGGCCGCGCTCCGGGACCGTGTCGACGCGCACGTCGCGTCTGCCGTGGAACGTGACCGCCTTCACCGTGCGCTCCTCTCCTCGGGTGGGGTTCTCCGCCTTGCGTCCCCGCGATCGCCGTTCGCCAAAAGCGCGCGCGTTCGCGGGCCGACCGCTTGTGCGCGCCAGGTCGATGTGTTATCTATGGAATTCCTACCGATTTTATAGAGAAAGGCCGGAGATGATTTCGCCTGGTATCCACCGTGGACGACGCGACCGGCGGCCGCGCCCGCGCGCCGCCATCCGCCTTGCGCTGCTCGCCGGCGTCCTCGCCGCCGCGCTGGCGGCGCCCGCGCTCGCGGACAGCGCCCTGCCGACGGCGCCCCCACCGCTCTCGATCCTGCACGCCAGCTCCACGGCGAGCGACGGCTACGCGTTCATCGCGCCGAAGATCGACGCGCCGGGGACCGCCGGGCCGCAGGGACCCGAGATCGTCGACGACCAAGGCCGGCCGGTGTGGTTCCGGCCGCTCGCCTCCGCCGACGAGCAGGCGACCGACTTCCGCGTCCAGCGCTACCGCGGCAGACCCGTGCTCACGTGGTGGCAGGGCACGAGTCACGAGGGTCCGGGCCACGGCCAGGGCGTCGACTACATCGCTGACAGCTCCTACCGCGTGATCGCGACCGTCGCCGCCGGTGACGGGCTCGACGCCGACGCGCACGAGTTCCGCCTCACCGACCGCGGCACCGCGCTGATCACGAGCTACCACGCCGTCCCCTACGACCTCTCGCCGCTCGGCGGCCCCGCGAACGGCGAGGTCTACGACGGCGTCGTGCAGGAGATCGACGTCGCGAGCGGCAGAGTGCTGTTCGCGTGGCACAGCATCGACCACGTCCCGCTCTCCGACAGCTATCAGCCGCTGCCGAGAACCGCCGCGGCGCCGTACGACTACTTCCACATCAACGCGGTCAACCCCGACGGGCACGGGGGCCTGCTGATCTCCGCGCGGCACACCTGGACCGTCTACGACGTCGACGCCCGTGACGGCGCGGTGCGCTGGCGCCTCGGCGGCAAGCACAGCGACTTCGCGCTCGGCGCGGGCGTCGCGTTCGGCTGGCAGCACAACCCGCTGCCGGCCGGCCCGGACACCATTCGCATCTTCGACAACGCCTCCAACGGCACGCCGACGCTGCCGGCCTCGCGCGTGATCTGGGTGAAGCTGGACGAGCGCCGCAGAACGGCGACGCTCGTGCGCGCGCTCGTCCATCCCGACGGCCTCTCCGCGCCGTCGCAGGGCAACGCGCAGGACCTCGGCGACGGTCGCACGTTCGTCGGCTGGGGTCAGCCGGGGCGCATCTCCGAGCTCGACGACGCCGGTCGCCTGCTGTTCGACGCGCAGCTTCCGACCGGCTACGACACCTACCGCGCCTACCGCTTCCGCTGGGTCGGGACGCCGGCGCCGCCGCCCAGCGCGGTCGTGGAGGGCAGCGTGGTGCACGCGGTCTGGAACGGCGCGACGCAGGTGCGCCGCTGGGTGGTGCTCGGGCAGCGCCACCCGGGCGCACGGCGCCTGCATCCGATCGCGCACGCGCCGTGGAACGGGCTCGACACGCCGATCGCGATCCCGGCCGGGACGGCGCGCGTCGAGGTCGTGGCACTCGGCGCGCGCGGCGAGGTGCTCGGCCGCTCGGCGGTGACGCCCGCGAGCTGACGGTAGGGCTTCGCGCGCGGGAACCGCGGGTATGCCGCTCGGCGTGACGGACGAGCGACGTCCTGCGGGTCCCGCGCGCGTGACGCCCTACCGCGACGGGCCGTACCTGATTCGCGGGCCGGTCGAGCTGATCGACCAGGACGGCAACCCGATCGCGACCGGCAGGCGCACGATCGCGCTGTGCCGCTGCGGGCGCTCGCGGACGCGCCCGTTCTGCGACGGGACGCACAAGCTGATCGGCTTCGCCGCCCCGAGCGGGGCGGAGCGGGGCGCGCCCTAAGCGGGCGCGCGCGGCACCGCCCGCAGCGACGACGCGCCGCGCTCCCATGCGTCGAGCAGGTGGCGCGCCCAGCGCGCTTCGAGCTCCAGCAACGCGGCGGCGCCCCACAGGATGTCGGGCGCCAGCGCGGGCTCGGCCGCCGCGAGGCCGCCGGCGAGGTCCCACGCGGCGATCTGCTCGTGGACCGCGTCGGCCTCGACGTGCTCGTCGAAGAAGTCGGTCGCGTCGCGCTCGCCGTGGCCGAGCCGCCGCAGGCCGTTGCCGTAGCGGCGGTTCGGCAGCGACGAGGTCAGCTCGAACGCGGCGAGGTGGCCGACGATCGCGCCGCGCAGGCGGCGGTGCAGGCCGAGCAGCGACATCAGGTTGACGGTCGCGAGCGTGATCCCCGGCAGGCGCTCCAGGTAGGCGCCGTAGGCCGGATTGAGGTCGAGCGCCGCCATCGCCTGCGCGAACAGCGTCGCGTGGATCCGCTCGGCGCGGCCGCCGCCGTACTCGTCCGCCTGCACCTCCACGAGCGCCGCCTTCGGCGCCCCGCTCAACCGCGCGATCGCCCACGAGTGCGGGTCGGCCTCCTTGAGCTGGTAGGCGGAGCGGTGGATCAGCAGCTCGCGGACCTGGGCGTCGGTCGCGCGCGTCTCGACGTAGCGCGAGAGCGGGGGGCCGTCATCGGCGGCGACGAGCGCGCGCAGCGCCGTGCCGACCACTTCAGGCGGCGTGAGACGCTCCGGCGGCGGCACGACCGTACGCAGCGCGTGCTCGAACGCGCGCTCCAGCACGCCGCGGAAGGCGAGCAGGCACGGGTCCCACTCCCAGCGGTCGTCGACCCCGTCGAGCGCGCCGTAGTGCAGCTCGTAGCAGAGGTAGAGCGCGAGCTGGACGTCGTCGTCGGCGAGCAGCGCGGTCGGGTCGAGCGCGATCCGCGGCAGTTCGACCGGCGCGCCGGGCGTGCGGCGCAGCGCGTCGAGCAGGAGCGCCGAGAGCGGCCCGCGGACGCCCGGCAGCGCGGTGCGGCGGACCGTCGCGGGTTGCGCGCTGGAGGATGCGGCCGATCCGGCGCTCACGGCCGCGTGCCTACCCGCGCGTCGGTCGCGGCATGCGCGGCCGCTCGGGGAGCCGGCGCGTGCGCGGGCTCGCCCGGCGTCGGCGCCTGCGCCGCCGGCAGCGGATCGCCGAAGCGCTCGGCCAGCCAGGCCGCCAGCCCCCGCACGCCGCGCGCCCCCGCGACCTCGCGCTGGCGGATCGCGCCGTTGCGCTCGGCGAGCGCGTAGGCGCACGGCAGCAGCGCGCCCGCGCCGAGCCGCTCGGCGACCGGCGCGAGCTCGTCGAGCAGCGCGCGCAGCCGCTCGCGCGCCGGCACGCGCTCGCCGCTGTCCAGGTCGGCCAGCTCGCCGTCGAGCCCGTGGCGCAGCGCGGCGAAGCGGTTCTCCTCGATCCGCCACGTCGGCGCGACCGCCAACCGCTCGCCGGCGTCGAAGCGCTCCGCCAGCCGCGCGACGAGCGCCTGCGCGGCGACGACCACGCCGGCGGCCTCGGCGAGCGTCGTCTGCGCGTCCGGCACGCGCAGCTCCAGCGTCCCGAACGCGGGGTGCGGGCGCAGCTCCCACCACCACAGCCGCGGCTCGGTCACGGCGCCCGCCGCGGCGCCCCAGCGCAGCTCGGCGGCGACGTGCTCCCAGCTTTCCAGCGTGGGTGGCACGCCCTGGCGCGGCAGCATGCCGGACACGAGCGGCCGCGCCGAGGCGAGCCCGCTGTCGCGGCCCTCGTGGAAGGCGCCGTTGGCGGCGAGCGCGGCCAGCTCGGGCAGGTAGGAGCGCAGCGCGTCGTGGACCGCGAGCGTGCGCCGCGCGCCGCCGACCGCGACGTGGACCTGGAGGCTCGCGACGAGCTGGCGGCGCGCGACCGGGCCGTAGGCGCGCTCGATCGCGTCGTAACGTCCGCCGCCGCTCAGCGCGCCGGCCGGCGCCGCGAACGGGTGGACCGCGGCGGCCGCCGGGCGCGCGAGGCCGTGCGCGGCGGCGAGCAGGTCGGCGCGCGCGGCGGCCAACCGCGCGAGCGCATCGAGCGCGCCGCGCGCCGGGGCGGTGGCGATCTCGACCTGCGCGGCCGGCAGCTCGCGCGTGAAGCGCGGATCGCCCGCGAGGCGCGCGTCGAGCAGCTCCTCCGCGAGCGGCGCGAGGTCGAGCGTGACCGGGTCGAGCAGCATCAGCTCCTCCTCGATCCCGACCGTGAACGGCTCGACTGCGTCGAACGTCGCGCGCAGCTCGGCGGCGGTCGGCGGCGGTTGGAGGCGAAGCGTTGCGGGCATGGCGCGCTCCGTGCGCATCATCACCCTCCCCGGCGTCTTCCAACCACGCAGCGACGCGCGCCTGCTTGCGGCGGCGATGCGCGAGCGCGGGCTCGCCCGCGGCGCGCGCGTGCTCGACGTCTTCACCGGCAGCGGCGCGCTCGCGGTGGCGGCGGCGCGCGAGGGGGCGCGCGCGGTGAGCGCCGTCGACGTCTCGCGGCGCGCGCTGCTGAGCGCATGGATCAACGCGCGGCGCAACGGCGTGCGCGTGCGCGTCCGGCGCGGGGACCTGTTCGCGCCGGTCGCCGGTGAGCGCTTCGAGCTGATCCTCGCCAACCCGCCCTACGTGCCGAGCGTGGACGACGCGCTGCCGCGCGGGGGCGCCGCGCGCGCGTGGGAAGCCGGCGGCGACGGCCGGGCGCTGCTCGACGGCCTGTGCGCCGCGGCGCCCGCGCACCTGTCGCCCGGCGGGACGCTGCTGCTCGTGCAGTCCTCCGTGTGCGGGGAGCAGGCGACGCTCGACCGCCTCTGCGCCGCCGGCCTCGACGCCGAGCGCGCGGCGGCGGAGCGCGGGCCGCTCGGGCCGCTGATGCGCTCGTGCGCCGCGCTGCTGGAGCAGCGCGGGCTGCTGGCGCCGGGGGCGCGCGAGGAGGAGCTGGTCGTGATCGCGGCGCGCGCGCCGCGCTGAGCGGCAGGCGGGCGTCTGTCAGGCGCGCCCGCTGCGCAGCGCCTCGAGGCAGTCGGCCGCCTCGACGAGGTGACCGACGACGGACGCGGCGTGGGCGGCGAGCGCGTCGGCGTCCTCGTGGTCGTAGGGGTTGAGCATGTCGATGACGAGCAGCGCGGCGGAGGGCATCGCGTGGCTGGATACCCGTCCTCGGGTGCGACGCACGGCGGGCGAGCGGCTCCCGAATCGACCGGTTCGGCCTGCGCCCGGCGGGTAGACGCGTGGGATGGCCGAGACGCGCGTGCAGGATCTCCCGCCGTTCGCCGGGCACTCGCCCGAGCGCGAGCGGCCGCTCGGCTGGTACGCCGCGCTCGTGTCGCTGTTCGGCGGCCTGGCGGCGAGCTTCGCCGCGTGGTTCCGCCGCTCGGGGCGCGTGCTGCCGGAGCGGATGGACGGACGCGACCTCGCGCTGCTCGCCGTGGCCGTGCACAAGAGCTCGCGGCTGGTCGCGAAGGACCGCGTCATGAGCCCCGTGCGCGCCCCGTTCACGCGCTATCAGGAGGACGGCGGGCCGGCCGAGGTCGAGGAGGCGGCGCGCGGCCGCGGCCTGCGCCGGACGCTCGGCGAGATGCTCGTGTGTCCGTTCTGCCTCAGCATGTGGCTCGCCGCCGCCTTCACCGCCGGCCTGCTGCTCGCCCCCCGCGCGACCCGCTGGATCGCCTCGCTCCTGTCCGCCGTGTTCGTCTCCGACGTCCTCCAGATCGCCTACCGCAAGGCCGAGGACGCGCTCTGACGGCGCGCCGCGCGGGGGCGCGTTAACGAGCGAGCCCCAGGGCCGTTGCCCCGGGGCTCTGACGCAGATGGAAAGCCTGATCGCTGACCATCGCCTTGATCATCGCTCGGACGCACGATACCGCCGCCCCCAGGCGTCTACCACCCCAAAGAACGGGTATCCGGTTGAGGTGGGACGACGCGGCAGACGGCGATGAGCAGGCGCGGCGCGCGTGTGGCGGGGCGGGTGGCGCTCGTCGCGGGTCGGACGACGTTGCGCCGGCGCAGGCGCAAGCGGCGGCGCGCCCGCAAGCGCGCGCCGGAGCGCCCGGCCGCGATCGCCGCGGTCGACCGCGTCGCGGTCGGGATCGGGCGCGGGCTTGTCGCCGGAGCGGCGGCGACCGCGGCGATGACGGTCTCCTCGACCGCCGAGATGAAGCTGCGCGGCCGCCCGCCGAGCAGCGCGCCGGCCGAGGTCGCCGGGAAGGCGCTCGGCGTCAAGCCGCGCAAGCGCGCCGGCGGCCGCTTCGCGGCGATCGCGCACGTGACGAGCGGCACGGCGCTCGGCACGACGCGCGGCCTGCTCGACGCCGCCGGCGTCGAGGGACCGGCCGCCCCCGCGGCGTTCCTCGCGATCGCGTTCTTGCCCGAGCTGGTCGCCGTCCCGGCCGCCGGCGCGGCGCCGCCGCCGTGGCGCTGGGGCGCGCGGGAGCTCGCGATCAGCGCGCTGCACCACGCCGTCTACGTCGCCGCCGGCGAGGCGGCCTACCGCGCGCTCACGCACGGCGCTCCGCGCGTCTGACGCGCCGCGCGCCGCACGCGCGCGTCGACAAGCGCGTTTGCGCCAGTCCGACCCGGGGCAGTCCGGGGGCGAAGCTGCGCCAGGGAGGCGCCATCGCCACGGAGGCGCCCAAGGCGGGGGGCGGGGGCGCTGGCGGCAACCACGTCTCCGCCCACCCAGCCGCGCATCGCCGACGGCTCCCGGGGGCGCCCAGCCGCGCCGCCCTACAACTGCTGGCGCACGCCCGCCTCGTGCTCGATCCGCCGTACCCGCTCGCCGGCGGGGGAAACGATCCCCAGCCGCTCGACGAGCGTCATGAACGCGGCGGCGTACGGCGAGCCGTCGGTGCGGCGACGCACGACCTCCCAGTCGACCTGCTCGCGCACCGCGCGCGCGATCTGAAGCAGCCACGCGAGGTCGAGCTGGTGCTCGCCGAGCGACAGCAGCTTCGTCGTCAGCACGTCCTCGAGCGGCATCACCGGCACGCGCAGCGCGGACAGGCTCATCTCGCGCCCGCGCGCGAGCGCGTCGTCGTCGATCGTCATCCCGCGCGGGCCGTAGATCAGGTCGACGAGCACGTCGCCGTGCCATGCCTTCACGAGCCACTCCTCGGGCGGGTGCTCGGTTCGCATGCCGGCCGCCGCGAGCGCCTCGAGCGCGCGCTCGGCGTCGCGCTCGCGCAGCATCAGGTCGAGGTCGTTGGTCGGCTCCGGGCCGCCGTGCGCCCACACCGCCATGCTGCCGCCGAGCAGGAACGGCACGTTCGCGCGGTGCAGCGCCGGCACCGCGACGCGCAGCGCGTCCACGAGCCCCTCGAACTCCCGCGGCGGTTGTGTCTGCGCCATGACCGGAGGGCTACCCCGCGCGCGCCGACGCTAGCCCCCTGGCGGAGCGGGGTAGGCCTCAATCGTGGACGAGGTCGGCACAGCCGAACGCGTCGATCCGGCGAGCGCGGAGGCGCTCGACGCCCGGCGCGCGCAGACGCTCGTGCGCGTGGCGGCGGCCGGCGACGTGCACTGCCGCGTCGACCGGCGCGCGGCGATCCGCGCGAGCTTCGCGAGCCTGCGCGGCGAGGCGGACCTGCTGCTGCTCGCCGGCGACCTGACGACGACCGGCGAGCCGGAGGAGGGCGCGGTGCTGGCGGAGGCGTGCCGCGGGCTCGGCATGCCGGTGCTCGCGGTGCTGGGGAATCACGACTGGCACGCGAACCGCCGCGACGAGCTCGTCGCCGCGATCGAGCAAGGCGGCGACGTCGTCGTGCTCGACCGCGACTGGCGCACGTGCGAGTGCACGGGCGTCGAGGTCGGCGTCGTCGGGCTGAAGGGCTTCGTCGGCGGCTTCCCCGGCTCGCACCTGCCGGACTTCGGCGAGCCGCTGCTGCGGGAGGTGTACGCCGAGACGACGCGCGACGTCGAGGCGCTCGAGCGCGGCCTGCGCGCGGTCGTGCTGTGCCCGCTGCGGATCGTGCTGCTGCACTACGCGCCGACCGACGCGACGCTGCTCGGCGAGGCGCCGGGGATCCAGGCGTTCCTCGGCACCGACCGGCTGGCCGCGCCGATCGCCGAGCACGAGCCGACGCTCGTGCTGCACGGCCACGCGCACGCCGGGACGTTCGCGGCGTCGATCGGGACGGTGGCGGTGCGCAACGTCTCCGTGCACGTGCTGGGGCGCGACTTCCACGTCTTCGAGCTGGGCGACCATGCCGCGGCCGGGCTTCACTGAGCCCCCGGTCCCCGCCGACCCGACGCTGCCCCGCCTGCGCAGCGCCGCGCAGCGCTGCCGCGCGTGCGAGCTGTGGGCGGGCGCGACGCAGGCGGTGATGGGGGAAGGCGTGACGCCGGCCGAGGCGATGCTCGTCGGCGAGCAGCCCGGCGACAAGGAGGACGTCGAGGGCTCGCCGTTCGTCGGGCCGGCGGGGCGGATGCTCGACCGCGGCCTCGCCGACGCGGGGATCGACCCGGCGCGCGTCTACGTGACGAACGTCGTCAAGCACTTCCGCTACAGAGCGAGCGGGAAGCGGCGCATCCACCAGAAGCCCGACGCGGTGCACGTCGCGGCGTGCCGGCCGTGGCTCGACGCCGAGCTGGCGCTCGTGCGACCGCGCGTGCTCGTCTGCCTCGGCGCGACCGCGGCGCAGGCGCTCGTCGGCCGCCACGTGAAGGTCACGCAGGACCGCGGCCGGCAGCTCGACTCGCCGCTCGCGCCGCACGTGCTCGCCACCGTGCACCCCTCGTCGCTGCTGCGCGCGCCCGACGAGGCCGCGCGCCAGGCCGCCTACGCGGCGTTCGTCGAGGACCTGCGAGCGGTCGCCGCCCTGCTCGACGGTCGCGGGCCGTTTGCCGCCCCCGCCGCCGGGTAGCTCGCAAGGCATGGCCGCACGTACCGCCGCTCCGCTGCTGGAGATCCCGGATCCCGGCCCGCCCGAGGCCCCGACCGGCCCCGGACCGGGACCCGAGGTCCCGCCCGATCCCGCGCCTCCCGAGCAGCCGGCCGAGACTCCGCCGGCCCCCGAGGTGCCCGACCCCGAGCCGCCGGTCGAGCCGGAGCCCGGCGAGCCGAACGTCCCCTCGCCCGACCCGACCGGTCCAGAGATCCCCGACGCCCCGCAGCCGCCTGAGCCCGAGCCGGCCGTCGAGCCGCCTGCGGTGAGCTGACGGCGGCTGATCACGCCGCCGGCGCCAGCTCCATCTCCTCGACGTCCGCCGCGTCCTCGTCGCCCGCGACCCGCGCCCGCGCCGCAGACGGGCGATCCCGGGGCTTGAGCAGTCGCTGCGGCGCGCGCGCGGCACGCGTCCAGCCCTTCCCGCTCGCCGGTCGAGCTACGCGCCGGCACCGACGCCGTCGTGACCGACGAAGCGCACCGCCGCGATCGCCGTGTCGTCGCGCTGGGGACCGCGCCGGAACGCCTCCAGCTCGGCCGCCAGCCGCGCCACGAGCGCGTCGGGTTGCTCGCTCGCAGCGGCTTCGAGCGCGATCCGCAGGCGCTCCGCGCCGAAGCGGTCGTGCTCGCCGACCGTGTCGAGCACGCCGTCGGTGTAGAGGACGAGCGCGTCGCCGGCGCGCAGCGCGACCTCCGTGCAGAGCCAGGCGCCGTCGTCGAACGCGCCCGCCATCGGCCCGACGCCCCCGAGCTCCTCGGCCTGCCCGTCGCGCACGAGCAGCGGCCGCGGGTGGCCGCTGTTGGCGAGCGTCACGGTCGCCTCGCCGTTCGCGGCGCGCGTGCGCACGTGCGCGCAGACGGCCGTGCAGAGCGAGAGCTGCGGCAGGTCGCGCAGCGTCGCGTTGAGCTGCCGCACCGCCCGTCCGGGGTCGCGCGTGAGCTGGCTCGTGCTGCGCAGCGTCCAGCGCGCCAGCGCGGTCAGCGCGGCCGCCTCGGCGCCGTGTCCGGCGACGTCGCCGACGACGAGCATCCAGCCATCCGTCGTCGCGAACGCGTCGTAGAAGTCGCCGCCGACCTCGGTGAACGCGCCGGCCGCGGTGTAGTGCGTAGCGACCTCGAGGCCGGGCGGCGCGAGCAGCTCGGGCGGCGAGAGGCCGCGCTCGAGCGTCGCGGCGATGCGCTCGCGCTCGGTGTAGGTGCGCGCGTTGAGCACCGCGGTGCCGGCGCGCCGGCCGAGCTCCTGCGCCAGCTCGACGTCGGCCGCGTCGAACGGGTGCCCGGGCGTCGAGCGCGCGAGGATCAGCGTTCCGACCGTCTGGCCGCCGGCGGCGAGCGGGACGACGATCACCGACGCCATGCCCAGCTCGCGCAGCATCTGGAAGTGCTGCTCGTCGTAGGCGTAGGCGCGCAGCTCCGCGTCGCCGATCTCGACGCGGACGAACCTCGGGTCGCCCTGCATCACCGCCGCGATCCCCTGCGTGCGGTCGAGCCGCACGGGGTAGAGCGCGCGCATCTTCTTCGCCAGCGCGACCTTCTCCGGGTCGGTGTGCGCGATCGCGACAAGCTGGGCGAACCCGCCCGGGCCTGGGACGTCGAGGCCGCACCAGTCGGCGAACTCGGGCACCGCCACCTTGGCCACGCGCTCGAGCGTCGCCTCGTAGTCGAGCGAAGAGGCGAGCGCGTCGCTCGCCTCCGCCAGCAGCCGCTGCGCGAGCTCGGCGCGCTTGGCCTCGGTCACGTCCTCGATCACGTTGACGACGCGCACGACGTCGCCGCTCGCGTCGGTAAGGGTCGTCGTCTTGTTCAGCAGCCAGCGCACCTCGCCGGTCGCCTTGACGATGTTGCGCACGAGCATCGGCTCGACGTCGCGCTCGCCGGCATGGACGCGCGAGCCCGGCAGATCCTCGAGCGCGACGCGCGCGCCGTGCTCGTCGTAGACGTCGAAGCGGTCCATCATGTCGCCGGCCGAGGACTCGAGCAGCTCGGCGGCGCATTCGAGCCGCAGCAGCCGCACGGCTGCCTTGTTGGCGTAGATCGTCCTGCCGCCGCGCTCGGTGATCGTGACGGCCTCGGCGAGCCCGTCGAGCACGGCGAGGAGCTGACTCGCGAGCGCGCCGTCGAGCTGCTCGAGCGCGGACGCGGCGCCGGGTGGCGGCGCGTCGCCGCCCGGCGCCGCGTCGAGCTCGAACCACACGCCGGCGACCGGGTCGGCGCCCCAGCGGCTCGCGAGCGAGGCGACGAGGTTGAGGCCGTAGCCGCCGTCCGCGCCGGCCGGCGCGCGCAGCGTCGGCTGCTGCGAGCCGGCGTCGTGGACCTCGAAGCGCGCGCTGCGCTCGCCGACGCGGAGCACGAGCTCGACCCGCTCGCCGGCGCCGTGGCGAACCGCGTTCGTCACCAGCTCGGAGACGAGCAGCCGCGCGACGTCGGCCTGCTCGGAGCTCAGCCCGCCCGCGCTCGCCTCGACCGCCCGCCGCGCGAGCGCCACCGCGCTCGGATCGCGCGGCAGCGTCCGCCGTTGCACTGGCGCCGCGCCGCTCACCCCGCCGTCGGGTCGTGGTACGGAAGGCGGTCGATCACCTGCGCCGCCTCGAGCACGCGCCGCACCCGCTCGGAGCCGCGCGTGACGTTGAAGCGCCAGTCGCGGTCGCGCGCGTCCTCGCAGGCGGTCAGCACGAGCCGGATCCCGGTCGAGTCCATGAACGTCAGCCCATCGAGGTCGAGCACGACCGGCGTGCCGGCGTCGCGCAGCTCGGCGAGGCGTTGTTGCACCTGTGCGACGGTGCCGAAGTCGAGCTCCCCGCTGAGCGCGATCACGGTCGCGCCGTCATCGCGGCGCTCCGTCATCTGGAACAGGTCGGCGGCATCGAAGCCATTCATTCCCCGTGGATCCTCCGTCGTCGCTTTGCCGCAGGTGAGCGTACTCCGATGGGGAGCAGGGATGGGGGAGCACGGGAACCCCGGCCCCCGGCGTGGAGCCGGGGGGCCGGGGTTGGCGATCCGGGGATCGAGGGGGGAAACGATCTCTGGGGATTGGCTCGCCGGTCACCGTCTTTCCCGGTGCGCAAATGCGGTAAACGCGCCGCATGCGGTCATGCGCCGCATGCGGTCGATCCGCGCGAGCACGTCGTCGAGCGGCGGTCGCTCTGGTGGTGGCGCGCCTCTGGTGCGCGGAGGGCGCGGCGCGGCAGGGTCGTCGTCGGGCAGCACGCCGACGCCGTCCGCCGCGCTGCCCGGTTCTGCCGACGGCTCCCGCGCCCATGCTTGCTCGAGCAGCCAGCCGCCGTCCGCGCGCCGGTGGACCGTGCCGCGCGCCTCCAGCTCCTTGAGCGCGAGGCTGACGGTCGGCCGCTTGGCGCCGACGAGCTGCCCGAGCAGCTCGTGCGTGAGCCGCAGCCGCAACATGACGCCCTGCGGGGTGACACGTCCCCAGCGCTCGGCGAGCAGCCACAGCAGCGCATGGATACGGTCCTCGACGCGCGGGAGCTGGAGGAGCGCGTGGTGGATCTCGCGCCGTTGCTCCTGCGCCGCGAGCCGCTCGAACAGCGCGGCGACCAGCTCCGGCCAGCGGCGGACGGTCAACAGGAAGCGCTCGTCCAGCACCGCGACCGCAAGCGGCTCGATCACCGTCCAGCGGGTCGCCGTCAGGACGAGCGCCTTGGCGGCGTCGTCGTCGATCACGCGCACGAGGTCGCCAGGGCCGAGGAGCTGCGAAGACGCGACGTCGTCGAGCACGAGCGTGCGGTTCGCGAGCCCGTCGAGCAGCAGCACGCCGTAGAGCACGGCGCGGCCGCCGTTCAGCTCCGCGGCTTCACGCTCGCCGCGTCCGACCTCGACGAGCGTCGCCCGCGCGCTCGCGTGCGCCTCCGCGCGCCGCTCCGGCCGGAGGCTGGCGGCCAGCGCCGGGTCGTAGTCGAGCAGGCGGATAGTGCGCGCGGGCGCTGCTGCTGCTTGCATTGCCGTCATCGTCTGCGGATTACCCGGTCGGCGCGCACCGCCAACGGCGGAGCGCCGGTTTGCCGCCCGCCGCGGCGGGTAGCGCGCAGGGGCGATGCGGATCGTCATCACCGGAGCGACCGGCAACGTCGGGACGAGCCTGCTGGCCGCGCTCGCCGACGAGCCCGCGGTCGAGCGGATCGTCGCGATCGCGCGGCGGCCGGTCCAGCTCGGTGACGCGCGTGTCGAGACGGTCGCCGCCGACGTCGCGTCCGCCGACCTCGCGCCGCTGTTCCCGTGAGCGACCCGGCGGCGGACGGTTCCGCGCCATCCCCGCCGCGCGTCGGCGTCGCGATCGTCACCCGCGACCGCCGCGACGCGCTGCTCGCGACGCTCGGGCGCCTGCGCGCGCTGCCCGAGCGCCCGCCGCTGGTCGTCGTCGACAACGGCTCGCGCGACGGGACGCCGGGCGCCATGCGCGCGCGCCACCCGGACGTCGCGCTGATCGCGCTGGCGAAGAACCGCGGCGCGGCGGCGCGCAACGCCGCCGCGCGCGCGCTCGCGACGCCGTACGTCGCCTTCAGCGACGACGACTCGTGGTGGGAGCCGGGCGCGCTCGCGCGCGCCGCCGCGCTGTTCGACGCGCACCCGCGCGTCGGACTGCTCGCGGCGCGCGTGCTCGTCGGGCCGGACGAGCGGCTCGACCCGACCTGCGCGGCGATGGCCGCGAGCCCGCTGCGCGACGCGGACGCCGCCGCGACGCCCGGCGTGCCGGTGCTCGGCTTCGTCGCCTGCGGGGCGGTCGTTCGACGCTCCGCCTTCCTGGGCGTCGGCGGGTTCGACGCGCGCTACGGCATCGGCGGCGAGGAGCGGCTGCTGGCCGGGGACCTCGCCGCCGCCGGCTGGCTCGTGCGCTACGAGCCGGCGCTCGTCGCCCGCCACCGGCCGCACGGAGCGGCGGGCGCGCCGCGCCCCGGCCGCCCCGCGCGGATGGTGCGCAACGACCTGTGGTCGACCTGGCTGCGGCGGCCGACGCGGCGCCTGCCGTCCGCGACGCTGCGCGCGCTCGCCGAGGGCGGCGCCGGCTGGCAGACGCTGCGCGGCGCCGGCGCGGCGCTGCGCGGGCTGCCGTGGATCCTGCGCGAGCGCCGGCCGCACCCGGCCGCGGTGGAGGAGGCGATGCGCCGGCTCGAGCGCGGCCGATAGGCGCCCGCGAGCGCGCGAACGCCAGCGCTTGTCCGCGCGAAGCGCTTCTCGGGTCCGAGCCGTTTGTCCACTTCTCCTCCGGGTAGCTCCGGGGCCTTCGCCGGCATCGGCGACTGTCCATGAAGGGAGCCCGCACGGTGAAGGTCCTTGGCGTCAACGCCGTCTTCCACGATCCCGCCGCCGCGCTCGTCGTCGACGGCGAGATCGTCGCGGCGGCTGAGGAGGAGCGCTTCAGCCGGCGCAAGCACGGCAAGCCACCGGTCGCCTTCTCGACCTGGGAGCTGCCCGAGCAGGCGGCGCGCTGGTGCCTGGAGCACGCCGGCCTGCGGCCCGAGCAGCTCGACGGCGTCGCCTACTCCTACCACCCCGACCTGGCGCCGCCCGCCGACGACGTAACCGACGGCCTGTGGGAGGGGCTGCGCACGCTCTACGTCGAGCGCGCGCCGCGCTTCCTGAAGGCCGCGCTGCCGGGGCTCGACCCGACGCGCGTCCAGTTCGTGCCCCACCACGTCGCCCACGCCGCCTCCGCCTACGCGGCCGCCGGCTGGCGCGACTGCGCGACGCTCGTGCTCGACGGCCGCGGCGAGGCCGCCTCGCACCTCGCCGGCCATGTGCGCGACGGCAGGCTGGAGGTGCTGGCGGCGCAGCGGCTGCCGCACTCGCTCGGGCTCGTCTACGAGGAGCTGACCGCGCACCTCGGCTTCCGCCGCGCGAGCGACGAGTACAAGGTGATGGCGATGGCCTCCTACGGCCGGCCGCGCTTCCTCGACGCGCTGCGCGAGGCGATCCACCCGACCGGCGACGGCGGCTTCGTCGCCCGCCCGCCCGACTGGGAGCGCTTCGCGCCGCGCCTGCGCGACGGGGACGCGTGGAAGACGGAGCACGCGGACCTGGCCGCGAGCGTGCAGCAGCGGTTGGAGGAGCTGCTGCTGCACCTCGCGAGCTGGCTGCACGCGCAGACCGGCTGCGCGCGGCTGGCGATGGCCGGCGGCGTGGCGCTGAACTGCGTCGCGAACGCGCGGCTGTGGGCCGAGGGGCCGTTCGAAGCGGTGTGGGTGCAGCCGGCCGCCGGCGACGCGGGCACCGCGCTGGGCGCGGCGCTGCGGCTCGCCGAGGCGATCGGCGACCGCGTCCAGCCGATGCGCACGGCCGCCCTCGGCCGGGAGTGGTCCGAGGAGGAGCTGCGCGGCTGGCTGTCGAGCGCCGGCGTCGCCTTCGAGCGCGTGGACGACGTCGCCGAGGTCGTCGCGGAGGCGCTCGCGGACGACGCGATCGTCGCCTGGTTCCAGGGCCGCTCCGAGTTCGGCCCGCGCGCGCTCGGCCACCGCTCGCTGCTCGCCGACCCGCGCAACCCCGCCAACACAGAGCGGCTCAACGACGTGAAGGGCCGCGAGCAGTTCCGCCCGGTCGCGCCGATGGTGCTCGAGGAGCGCGCGGCGGAGCTGTTCTCCGGCCGCCTGCCCTCGCCGCACATGCTGTTCACGCACGCGGTCGCGGAGGACTGGCGTGCGCGCATCCCGGCGGTCGTGCACGTCGACGGCTCCGCGCGGATTCAGACGGTGAGCCCCGCGGACGAGCCGCTGATGGCCGCCGTGCTGAGCGGGTTCGAGGCGCGTACGGGCGTGCCGGTCATCGTCAACACGTCGCTCAACACCGCCGGCCGCCCGATCGTCGACGACCCGCGCGACGCGCTCGAGTGCTTCGGCTCCGCGCCGATCGACCTGCTCGCGATCGGCCCGTTCGTCGTCCGCCGCGCCGGCGGCCGCGCCGCCGCCGCCCGCGTCGAGCAGCCAGCGCTGGCATGACCTACGACGTCGTCATCCCCACCGTCGGCCGCCCCTCGCTCGCCCGCCTGCTCGCCGCGCTCGCGGCGCAGCCCGAGCCGCGGCCCGCGCGGATCTGGGTCGTCGACGACCGCCCGGATCCGACCCCCGACAACTTCTACAGCCATGTGATGTACAGATTGACGGGGCTCGCGGTCCTGGCGGTTGGCGGGCGCGGCCCGGCGGCGGCGCGCAACGCCGGTTGGCGGGCGTCGCGGGCGGACTGGGTGGCGTTCCTGGACGATGACGTGGTCCCGACCGAGGGGTGGACCGCGGCGCTGGCGGCGGACCTCGGCGCGACCGGCGAGCGCGTCGCCGGCGTCCAGGGCCGGATCGTCGTGCCGCTCCCGTCCGACCGCCGTCCGACCGACTGGGAGCGCAACGTCGCCGGGCTCGAGCGGGCACGGTGGGCGACGGCCGACATGGCCTACCGTCGCGCGGCGCTCCAGCAGGTCGGCGGCTTCGACGCGCGCTTCCGGCGCAACTACCGCGAGGACGCCGACCTCGGCCTGCGGATCACCGCGGCCGGCTGGAGGATCGTCCGCGGCGAGCGCACGATCGTCCACCCGATCGGCCCGGCGAGCCGGTGGATCAGCCTCAGAGCACAGGCCGGCAACGCCGACGACACGCTGATGCGCGCGCTCCACGGCAAGGACTGGCGCGCCAAGGCGGGCGCCCCGCCCGGCCGTCTCCCCCGCCACGCAGCAACCGCCGCCGCCGGCCTCACCTCCCTCGCGGCCCTGACGACAGGGCACGGCAAGACGGCGAAGGCAGCCGGCGCCGCCTGGCTGGCAGCCACGACCGAGCTGGCCCAGGCCCGCATCGCCCCCGGTCCACGGACGTCGAGGGAGATCGCCACGATGGCGATCACCAGCGCACTGATGCCGTTCGCCGCCACCGCGCACCACCTGCGCGGTCGAGCCCGCGCCCGCGCACTGGCCCGCCGCCCCGCCGCCATCCTGCTCGACCGCGACGACACGCTCGTGCGCGACGTCCCCTACAACGGCGACCCCGCCAAGGTCGAGCCGATGCCGGGCGCGCGCGAGGCGCTGCGACGCTTGCGCGCGACGGGCATCCCCACCGCCGTCGTCAGCAACCAGAGCGGGATCGGCCGCGGCCTGCTGACGCGCGCGCAGGTCGACGCCGTCAACGCGAAGATCGACGAGCTGCTCGGGCCGCTCGGCCCCTGGCTGTGCTGCCCGCACGCGCCCAGCGCCGGCTGCGACTGTCGCAAGCCGGCGCCAGGGCTGATCCGTCAGGCGGCCGAGCGGCTCGGCGTCGCGCCCGAGCGCTGCGTCGTGATCGGCGACGTCGGCGCCGACGTCGAGGCGGCGCGCGCGGCCGGCGCGCGCGCCGTGATCGTGCCGACGCCGCGCACCTGGCCCGAAGAGGTCGCCGCCGCGCCCGCCGCCGCCCCCGACCTCGCGAGCGCGATCGAGCTGGCGCTCGCCGGCCGCGCCGGCCCCCCGCCCGCCGCCGCGGAGGCCGGCCGATGACGCACGTGCTCGTCGCGCGCCTGGACAACGACGGCGACGTGCTGCTCGCCGGTCCCGCGATCCGGGCGGCGAAGCGCGACGCCGAGCGCGTCACGCTGCTGTGCGGCCCCCGCGGACTCCAGGCGGCGATGCTGCTGCCGGGGGTCGACGACATCCTCGTCCACCGCGCCGAGTGGATCGACCCGGAGCCCGGCCGGTTCGAGAACGGCCCGACGCGGCGGCTGCTGCTGGAGGTCGCGCGCCGCGCGCCCGACGAGGCGGCGATCCTCACGTCGTTCCACCAGAGCCCGCTGCCGCTCGCGCTGCTGCTGCGGCTCGCCGGCGTGCCGCGGATCGGCGCGACGAGCGAGGACTACGCCGGCGCGCTGCTCGACGTGCGCCACCGGATCGACGACGACGCCCACGAGGTCGAGCGCTCGCTCGCGCTCATGCGCGCGCTCGGTCACGAGCTGCCGGACGACGACGACGGCGCGCTCGCCGTGCTGCCCGCGCCCGGCGCGCCGCCGTTCGAGGGACCGTACGTCGTCGTGCACCCCGGAGCCTCCGCTCCGGCGCGCGCCTGGGCGCCGGAGCGCCACGCCGAGCTGGTGGAAGCAATTGCCGCCGCCGGCTGGAACGTGGCGGTCACCGGTTCGCCCGCCGAGCGCGAGCTGACCGCGCGCGTCACGGCAGGAGCCGACCCGCGCCGCGCCGACCAGGTCCGCGACCTCGGCGGCACAACCGACCTCGCCCAGCTCGCCTCGGTGATCGCCGGCGCGGCCGCGATCGTCGTCGGCAACACCGGCCCAGCCCATCTTGCCGCCGCGGTCGGCACGCCCGTCGTCTCGCTCTACGCCCCGACCGTCCCGGCCGTGCGCTGGCGCCCCTGGCGCGTCCCGCACGCGATCCTCAACGAGGCTGTCCCCTGCGCCGGCTGCCGCGCGCGCGTCTGCCACGTCCCCGGCCATCCCTGCGTCGACAGCCTTCCGCTCGCGACCGTCGTCAGTGCGGTCCACAGCCTCGCCGATCGGGCGGGACAGGACTCGCCCGCGGCGGCGGGCAAGGCGGTGGCCGCATGAACGTCCTGCTCTGGCACGTGCACGGAAGCTGGACGACCGCCTTCGTGGAGGGTCGCCACCGCGTGCTGCTGCCCGTCCTGCCCGACCGCGGTCCCGAGGGGCGCGGCCGCGCGCGCACGTGGAACTGGCCGCCGAACGCCGTCGAGGTCGCGCCGCGCGAGGCGGCCGAGGCGGAGGTCGACATCGTCATCCTCCAGCGCCCGCAGGAGCTGCACACGCTGGCCGAGCGCTGGCTCGGCGGCCGCCGCCCCGGCCGCGACGTCCCCGCCGTCTACCTGGAGCACAACGCCCCGCAGGGCCGGATCGCCGACATGCGCCACCCGGCGGCCGACCGCCCGGACCTCACGCTCGCGCACGTCACGCACTTCAACGACCTCTTCTGGGACGCCGGCTCCACGCCGACGCGCGTGATCGAGCACGGCATCCCGGATCCGGGCTACCGCTACACGGGCGCGATCCCGCGCGCCGCGGTCGCGATCAACGAGGCGCGCCGCCGCGGGCGCGTCACCGGCACCGACCTGCTGGAGCGCTTCGCGCAGGCGGCGCCGCTCGACCTCTTCGGGATGGACGCGGAGGCGCTCGGCGGGCGCGGCGACGTGCCGCAGGCGCGCATGCACGACGAGCTGGCCCGCCGCCGCGTCTACCTGCACCCGATCCGCTGGACGTCGCTCGGCCTCGCGCTGCTGGAGGCGATGCACCTCGGGATGCCGGTCGTCGCGCTCGCGACGACCGAGGCGCCGGAGGCGATCCCGCCGCATGCGGGCATGGTCTCCACGCGCGTGGACATCCTGCAGGCCGCGCTGCGGCGCCTCGTCCGCGATCCCGACGCCGCGCGCGAGGCCGGCCGCCACGCGCGCGCGGCCGCGCTGGCGCGCTACGGACTCCAGCGCTTCCTCGCCGACTGGGACGCGCTGCTCGCGCAGGTCGTCGCCGAACATCGCTTCCGCCTCCGCCGCCCGGCCCCCGCGGCTCGAACCCCCGCGCACCACCGGAGGGCCGCATGAAGATCGCCATGGTCTCCGAGCACGCCAGCCCGCTCGCCGCGCTCGGCGGCGTCGACGCCGGCGGCCAGAACGTCCACGTCGCCGCGCTCGCGACCGAGATCGGCCGCCAGGGCGCGCACGTCGTCGTCCACACGCGCCGCGACGATCCGCGCCTGCCGCAGCGCGTCCGGCTCGCGCCGCACGTCGAGGTCGACCACGTCTCGGCCGGGCCGGCGCGCCCGATCCCGAAGGACGAGCTGCTGCCGCACATGGACGCGTTCGCGGCCGACCTCGCGGCGCAGTGGCGCGAGGATCCGCCCGACGTCGTCCACGCGCACTTCTGGATGTCCGGGCACGCCGCGTTGATGGCGGCGCGCGACCTCGGCATCCCCGTCGTGCAGACGTTCCACGCGCTCGGCGTCGTCAAGCGCCGCTATCAGGGCGAGGCGGACACGAGCCCGCCGGAGCGGCTCGGCATCGAGCGCGAGATCCTGCGCCGCGCCGACCACGTCGTCGCGACGTGCAGCGACGAGATCTTCGAGCTGGCGCGGCTCGGCGGCTCGCGCGGGCGCCTCACGGCGATCCCCTGCGGCGTCGACCTCGACTTGTTCACGCCGCACGGTCCGCGCGCGCGGCGCCGGCCCGGCCGCCGGCGGCTCGTGTGCGTCGGCCGGCTCGTCGCGCGCAAGGGCGTCGGCAACGCGATCTCCGCGCTCGCCGCGCTGCCCGAAACGGAGCTGGTGGTCGTCGGCGGGCCGCCGCGCCCCCAGCTCGACCGCGATCCGGAGGCGCGCCGGTTGCGCGCGCTCGCCTGCGAAGCCGGCGTCGCCGACCGCGTCGACCTGCGCGGCCGGCTGGGGCGGGCGGCGGTCGCCGCGCTGCTGCGCTCCGCCGACGCCGCCGTATGCGTGCCGTGGTACGAGCCGTTCGGGATCGTCCCGCTCGAGGCGATGGCCTGCGGCACGCCGGTCGTCGCCGCGGCCGTCGGCGGCCTGATCGACACGGTCGTCGACGGCGTCACCGGCGTGCACGTGCCGCCGCGCGATCCGCAGCGGCTGGCGGAGGCGCTCGCGCAGCTACTCGCCGACCCGGAGCGCCGCGCCGCCTACGGGCACGCCGGCGTCGAGCGCGCGCGCCGCCGCTACGGCTGGCCGCGCATCGCCGCCGCCACGCTCGACGTCTACGCGCGCGTCGTCGCGCGACCGCAGAGCCAGGGCCGCGCCGCGTCCGCCGCGCGGCGCGCCGCGGCCGACCCGCGCCGCTACGCGCTGCTGCCGCGCGGCGCCGAGCATCTGGCCGCCCTGCGCGACGCGCTCGCCGAGCTGGAGCCGGACGTCGAGCGGGTCGAAGCGTGGGGCGAGCGGCTCGCCGACGTGCTGTCGGCCGGCGGCCGGCTGCTGGCGGTCGGCAACGGCGGCTCGGCGGCCGAGGCGCAGCACCTGACCGCCGAGCTGGTCGGGCGCTTCCGCGACGAGCGCCAGCCGCTGTCGGCGATCTGCCTGCACGGCGACACCTCGAGCCTCACCGCGATCACCAATGACTACGGGGTGGAGGAGGCGTTCGCGCGGCAGGTGCGCGCGCACGGCCGGCCCGGCGACGTGCTGATCGCGCTCAGCACCTCGGGGCGCAGCCCGAACGTCGTGCGCGCGGCGGAGGCGGCGAACGAGCTGGGGATCGCGACGTGGGCGCTGACGGGCAGCGCGCCGAGCCCGCTCGCGGACGTCTGCGACGACGCGCTGCGCATCCGCAGCGGCGACGCCGCCACGGTCCAGGAGCTGCACCTCGTCGCGCTGCACGTGCTCTGCTGTGCGCTCGACCGCGAGCTGGCGCTGCGCCGGCCGCTCGCGCGCCGCCATGCCGTCAGCATTGCGCACCGGAGCGTGACGCCGTGAGCGACGCGCCGCTCGTCGTGATCGGCGACGCGCTGCTCGACCGCGACGTCGAGGGCAGCGTCGAGCGCCTGGCCCCGGACGCGCCGGTGCCGGTGCTCGACGAGCAGGTCAGTCGCGCCCGCCCGGGCGGCGCCGCGCTCGCCGCGGCGCTCGCCGCCGCAGGAGCGCGGCCGGTGACGCTCGTGACGGCGCTCGCCGACGACGACGCCGGCGCCGAGCTGGCCGCGCTGATCGCGGCGGCCGAGGTGGAGCTGGTGGATCTCGGGCTCGACGGCGCGACGCCGGAGAAGGTGCGCCTGCGCACGACCGCCGGCCAGCCGCTGCTGCGGCTCGACCGCGGCGGGGCCGCGCCCGCCGCCGTCGGCCGAGCGAGCGCCGCCGCGCGCGCCGCGATCGGCTGGGCCTCCGCGCTGCTCGTCGCCGACTACGGCCGCGGCGTCGCCGCCGAGCCCGGCATCCGCGCCGCGCTGGCCGAGCGGGGCGCCGCCGCCGCCGGCGAGCGCGTCCCGATCGCCTGGGATCCGCACCCGCGCGGCGCGCCGCCGACGCCGGGCGTGCTGCTCGCGACGCCGAACGCGCGCGAGGCGGCGGCGTTCGTCCCAGAGGTCGAGGGCGACGGCCTGCCCGCCATCGCCGCGCGCGCCGCGAGCCTGCGACGGCGCTGGGGCGCGCGACACGTCTGCGTCACGCTCGGTCCGCGCGGCGCGCTGCTCGACGGCGGCGAGGACCCGCCGCTGTCGGTGCCCGCGCGGCCCGTCGGCGCGGGCGCGGACCTGTGCGGCGCCGGCGACCGCTTCGCCGCCGCCGCCGCCGCGCTGCTCGCCGACGGCGCCCGCTGCGACGAGGCGGTGATCGCCGCCGTCGAGGCCGCCTCCAGCTTCGTCGCCGCCGGCGGCGCGGCGCGCGTGCGCTTCGGCGCCGCCGCCGCGGTTCCGCCCACCGCCGGCACCACCGCTGCCGCCGCGCCTCCCGCGGCCCCCGCGGCCCCCGCGCCCACCGCCCTCGCCCACGCCGAGGCCGTGATCGCCGCGACCCGCGCGCGCGGCGGCGTCGCGGTCGCCACCGGCGGCTGCTTCGACCTGCTGCACGCCGGCCACGTGCGCACGCTCGAGGTGGCGCGCGCGCTCGGCGACTGCCTCGTCGTGGCGATCAACGACGACGCGTCCGTGCGCCGCTTGAAGGGTCCGTCCCGCCCGCTCGTCCCGGCCCGCGACCGCGCCGCCGTGCTCGCCGCGCTCACCTGCGTGGACGCGGTCGTGACGTTCGCGGAAGACACGCCGGTTCGTCTGCTCGAGCGCCTGCGCCCCGACGTGTGGGCGAAGGGCGGTGACTACGCCGGCGCGCCGCTGCCCGAGGCGGCGGCGCTCGCGCGCTGGGGCGGGCGCGCGGTCGTGCTCCCGCACCACGCCGGCCATTCGACCACCCGACTGATCGAGGAGGCAGCCAACCGTGCAGCCAGTTGATCTCGACGACGCCGCCGCGGCCGCGACCGCGGCGGCCACCGCCGCCGAAGCCGAGCCGAAGCCGTGGGAGGGAGACGATCCTCGCTCCGCGCTCGGATGCGTGCTCGTGACGGGCGGCGCGTCCGGGCTGGGCGCCGCCGTCGCGCGCGCCGTCGCGGCGCGCGGCGGCACGCCGATCGTGCTCGATCGCGACGACCCGCCGGACGACGTCGACGCCGAGCGCGCCGACCTCGCCGACGCGCGCGCCGCCGAGCAGGCGGTCGCGCGCGCGATCGAGCGCCACGGCGGCCTCGACGCGGTCGTCACGGCCGCCGGCACCGACGCCTGCGGCAAGCTCGAGGACGTCCCCGGCGCGGACTGGGACCGCGTCGTGCGCGTCAACCTGATCGGCACGGCGGCGGTGGTGCGCGCCGCGCTGCCGGCGCTGCTGCGCTCCGAGAATCCCCGCGTCGTGACGGTCGCCTCGACGCTCGGCCTGCGCGTGCTGAGCGACGCGACCGCCTACTGCGCGAGCAAGTTCGGCGTCGTCGGCTTCACGCGCGCGCTCGCGCTCGAGCTGGCCGGCCGCGTCGGCGTGACATTGCTCGTGCCGGGCGGGATGCGAACGCACTTCTTCGACGGCCGCGACCCGGCCTACCAGCCGCCGCCCGACGCGCCGCTCGCGTCGCCCGACGAGGTCGCCGCGGCGGTCGCCTTCGCGCTCGAGCGCCCGCGCGGAATCGAGCTGCGCGAGCTCGTCGTCTGCCCGTCGCAGGAGACCTCCTGGCCCTAGCTCACCCACCGCTGCTCGTCCTGCGCGCGCTCGGGCTCGGCGATCTGCTGACCGCCGTGCCGGCGCTGCGCGCGCTCGCGGCCGCCTTCCCCGAGCAGCGGCGCGTGCTCGCCGCGCCGCGCGCGCTGGCGCCGCTCGTCGCGCTCGCGGCGCCCGGCTTCGAGCTGCTCGACGCGCCGGGGTGGGTCGGCGGCGCCGCGCGGCCAAGCCGCGCGCTCGCCGGCCGGCTGCCGCGCGGCGCGCTCGCCGTCAACCTCCACGGGCGCGGGCCGGAGAGCCACCGGCTGCTGCGCGCGACGAGCCCCGAGCGGTTGATCGGCTTCGGGATCGACAGGGGACCGGCGTGGGATCCCGAGGAGCACGAGGTCACGCGCTGGTGCCGGCTGCTCCGCGCGCACGGCATCGCCGCGGACCCGTCCGACCTCGACCTGCCGCTGCCCGCGGCCGCCCCGACCACCCCGACCGGCTACACGCTGATCCACCCCGGCGCCGCCAGCCCGGCGCGGCGCTGGCCGGCCGGCCGCTGGGCGGCGGTCGTGCGCGGCGAGCGCGCGCGCGGGCGCCGCGTGCTGCTGAGCGGGAGCGCGCGGGAGGCGCCGCTCGCCAGACGGATCGCGGCCCGCGCCGGCCTCGCGCCGGACGCCAACCGCGCCGGCGCGACCGACGGCGACCTCGCCGCGCTGATCGCGCTCGTGGCGCGCGCCGGCCGCGTCGCCTGCGGCGACACCGGCGTCGCGCACCTCGCGACCGCGCTGCGCGTCCCCTCGGTCGTGCTGTTCGGCCCGACCGACCCGCGGCGCTGGGGGCCGCCGCCCGACCGCCCCTGGCACAGGACGCTGTGGGCGGGCCAAGACGGCGATCCCCACGCTCCTGCGCCCGATCCCGGCCTGCTGCGGATCGAGCCGGCCGACGTGCTCGCCGCGCTCAGCGCGCTTCCAGCGCCTCCGTCGCGTCCGACTCCGCCCGCTCCCTGAGCTGCGCGATCGTGCGGCGCAGGATGCGCGAGACCTGCATCTGCGAGCAGCCGACGCGCCTTGCGATCTCGCTCTGCGTCATGTCGCGCGCGAAGCGCAGGAACAGCACCTCGCGCTCGCGCGCCGGCAGCGCGTGCAGCAGCGGACCGACGTCCGCCTGGTACTCGGCCAGCTCGAAGCCGTCGTCGTCGATCCCGACCAGCTCGCCGAGCGTCGCTTCGCCGTCCTCGCCGCCGCTGCCGGCCGGCTGGTCGAGCGACGTCGTCGCCTGCACGGCGCGCGCGTGCAGCGCCTCGCTGATCGCCTCCGCGTCGAGCCCGGTCTCCTCGACCAGCTCGCTCACGCGCGGCGCGCGCCCGAGCAAGTGCGTCAGTCTGGCCGCGACGTCGCGGACGCGCAGCGCGTCCTCCTGCACGCCGCGCGGCACGTGCAGGTTCCAGGCGGTGCCGCGGAAGTGGCGCCGCAGCTCGCCGGAGATCGTCGGCACGGCGAACGAGCTGAAGCGCGTGCCGCGGCTCGGGTCGTAGCGCTCGACCGCCTTCACGAGCCCGAGGTTCGCGACCTGGACGAGGTCCTCGAACGACTCGCTGTGGCGGTGGTAGCGCGCCGCGAGCCGCCGCGCGAGCGGCATGAAGTGCTCGATCGCCTGCTCGCGCGCGCGCCGGTCGCCGGTGCGGTGGTAGAGCGCCAACAGCTCCTCGCCGCCGCGGCGGCGTTCGTGCGACGCCCTGGGCAGCGGACTGACGGACGAACGGGTCACCCAACGACGCCTTCCCTGGGCTCCGCTCTTTCAGTGGCGACCTAACACTTCGCGTTGGAAACCAACCCGCGCCGACGCCCCCGCCGCCGGCGCTCAGCCGTGGCGATGCGCCTGACGCCCGACGAAGTCGGTGCGCTCCTGCGCGCGGGTGCTCGGACGCGTGTGCCGCGGTCGGCGGCCGCCGCGGTCGCTGCGGCCTTCGACGGGCGTCTCGCCCCGATCCCGCTCGGGGTCCGTTTTGCGCCACCAGAGAAAGCCGCCGGTGCCGTACAGCGCCAGCCCGATCGCGCCCACGACGAGCAGGACGATGATGAGGAGAAGGACTGCGATGCCACCTGCCATGGCCTCATCACTACCCGCGTGCCGGCAGGGCAAACGGGGGTTCGCGGCCGGCGGACCGGCGCCCCGTCAGCGGTGTCCGCAGGCGATGTAGGAGTCGGTCGTCGTCGAGGCGCCGCCGCGGAAGCGGAACACGCCGCGCACCGGCACAAGCGCGCCGGGCGGGCACGCGAGCGTCTCGATGTAGCCGTAGCGGTGTCCGCCGCGGACGGCGCTGGCGCCGGCTCTCACCTTGAAGTCGAGCAGCGAGGCGAAGATCCCGGAGGCGATCTCCTGGAGGTCGTGGGGGACGTTCAGCGTCAGCCGGTAGCCCCATCTGCCGCCGTGCAGCGTCGCGAATGGGGCGACGATCATGCCTGCGAGCAGCACGGGGCTGTCGCCGCGCAGCCAGAAGACGATGCTGCGACCGCCCCTGCCGTTGTAAAGGTCGACCTTGAGGTGCTCGATCAAGCCCGCGAACTGCGGTGAGGTGCCGAGCGCGACGCCGCCGCCGAGGCGCGAGCCGGCCGGGCACGCGCCGGGCCGGCCTCGCAGGCGCTGGAGCCGCCGCGGATCGCAGCTCGGGAACAGCGCGCCGTTGACGCGCGGCCCGTGCGGAAAGTAGATGATCGCCTGTGAGACGGTCCCCGGCAGCTCCCCCGGCGCGTCGGTCGAGAAGCGCGTGTCGAGCGTCAGGCTGATCGCCCGCGGCGTGAGCGTGAAGACGCTGATCGCCGGCGAAGCCGTCCCGCTGATCGCCACGAGCGTGCTCGCGTCCGCGGCTGGCGCGAGGGCCGGCAGTGCGCAGGCGACGGAGGCGACGAGACCCGCGATGGTCCTCCCGAGAACGCGCACGTTCGCGACTCTACCCCGAAGGTCGGCGAGGGCGGTCCGATAAGGTCGCGCGCATGAACCTGCGCGAAGAGCGGGTCGTGATCGAAACCAACCGCTATCGCCTCACCGGCACCGTGCGCCTGCCGGTCGAGGGCTACCGCAGCCGCCTGACCGACCATCTCAACGCGGGCGAGCGCGAGTTCCTCGCTCTGACCGACGTCGAGGTCGCCTCGCTCGAAGACCCGTCGCGCCCGCGCGAGCGCCACGCCTACGTCGCGCTCGGCCGCCGCCACATCGTCTTCGCGACCAGCGCCGACGGGTAATAGCATTCTCGCCATGGCGAGCTACCCCCGGCGCGCTGATCTGGCAGGGATGAAGCGGTCCGAGGTGCTGCGCGCCTCCCCGCGCATGTTCGACTCGAACCTGCTCGACAAGCTCTCGCGCGTGCACTGGAGCGTCCCGCTGTTCGTCTTCGTGCCCGCGATCGCGATCGCGTTCGGCACGGCGCTCGGGCGCATGAGCCTCGGCGCGGCGCTGCTGCTGGCGCTCGGCGGCTACGTCTTCTGGACGCTGACCGAGTACTGGCTGCACCGCATCGTCTTCCACTTCGAGCCGGACCACGGGATCGGCGCGCGGATGCACTGGATCATCCACGGCGTCCACCACGACCACCCGAACGACCCGCTGCGGCTCGTGATGCCGCCGTCGGTGAGCATCCCGCTCGCGGCCCTCTTCTACGGGCTGTTCGTGCTCGTGCTCGGCCCCACGGACGCGCTGCCGTTCGCGGCCGGCTTCTGGGCCGGCTACCTCGCCTACGACATGCTCCACTACTACGTGCACCACCTGCCGGGCGGCAGACGCCCGAACGCGTGGATCCCCCGCAAGCTCCACGAGCTGCACATGCGCCACCACTTCCAGGACGGCGACACCGGCTACGGCGTCAGCGCCCCCTTCTGGGACCACGTCTTCGGTACGGCGCCCAAGCAACGCCGCGGCGCCGGCGCCTGACGCGCGCTCGGACCGCGGCCGTCACGCGACCGCGGGTGCCAGCTCGACCCGTGCGACCGCGAGCGCGCGCCGCACGCGCAGGTCATAGCTGGCCAGCCAAGCGCCGTGCGCCCGCGCGGTCGCGAGCGCGAAGCCGTCGGCGAGGCTGATGCCGTGCGCCCGCAGCCGCGCCGCCTCGCGCGCGATCGGAGGCGTCGGCGCGACGAGCCCGACGCCCATCGCGTCGATCGCTGCGACGGCCGCTCGCAGCGTGCGGTCGTCCTGCGCCGGCCGTACGAGCGTCTCGGCGTAGTTGACGAGCGAGATCAGCAGCGGAACGCCGTCGGCCGCCAGTTCGCGCACCGCCGCAGCCGCTGCGCGGTGGTGGGCGTCGGCGCGATCGAGCGCCGCGATCAGCACATCCGTGTCGAGGACGCAGGCGCTCACGCGCGCTCTTCGGCGCGCAGGCGGTCGAGATAGCCCGGCTCGTAGAGCCCGTCGAACACGCCGAACGCCGCGTCGAGGTCATGGCGCGCTCGCCGCACGACGATCGCGTCCGGACCCTCAGCCTCGATCGTCACCTCGTCGCCCGGCGCGAAGCCCGCGTTCGCAAGCGCCTCGACCGGGATCGTGATCTGGTGCTTGCTGGAGATGCGCGGCATGACCTTTACCTTAGCGTAAAGGCCGAGACGGAGAGGGGGGGATTCGAACCCCCGAACGAGGTCAACCCCCGTTACGCGATTTCCAGTCGCGCCCGTTCAACCGCTCCGGCACCTCTCCGAGTGCGCTGGCTGGCGCAGGAGGGAAGGGTACAGCGCAGCAGCGCGCGACGGTGCGGGGGGCGCGCCGTCAGCGCGCTGTCACCCAAGCGCCCGCCGTGACGCTGGGGCGCACTAAAATGTCCGAGACCGTGCGTGCGCTGTTCTTCAACGAGGGCAACCTCGACACGCACGTCCTCGGGCACGGACAGCTCGACGCGGCGATTCGCGCGGGGCTGGCGAGCGCCCCGGACGTGGAGGCCCGCTTCGCCGGCATTCCGGCGCTGACCGGACTGGCGGACACGCTGGCGCGCAGGCAGGTGCGCCTGCTGCGCAAGCGCGACCTCGACCTGCTCGTGCTCCGCTGGCAGCTCGTCCAGTCGGCCCGCGCGCGGCGCGCGCTGAAGCGCGCGCTCGCCGAGTGGCCCGCCGATGTCGTGCACCTCTACACGCCCGCGGTGGCATTCACCATGCCCGACGTGATGCGCGAGACCCCGGTCGTCCTGTCGCTCGACACGACCGTGCACGACTGGTGGGCGATGCCGGCCTGGCGGCGCACCTGGCCGCACGCGGAGCTGACGATCGCCCCGAGCCGCGCGCTCGAACGGCGCGCGCTGCGGCGCGCCGCGCTCGTGCTCGCGCGCACGGCCTGGGCGCGCCGCGCCGCCGAACAGGAAGCGCCCGGCGTGCGCGTGCTGGAGCACCATCCCGGCATCGACCTCGACCACTTCAAGCCCGCCGCGCACCGCGAGCGCGAGCGTCCGCGCGTGCTGTTCGTCGGCGGCCGCTTCGCCGAAAAGGGCGGCGAGGACCTGCTCGCCGCGCTCGACGGGCTGCTCGGCAGCGAACTGGAGCTCGACGTCGTCACCGCCGACCCGGTCGCCGAGCGCCCCGGCGTGCGCATCCACCGCCTCACGCGCGAGGATCCGCGCCTGCTCGACCTCCAGCAGCAGGCGGACGTCGCCTGTCTGCCGACGCACGGCGACACGAATCCCTGGACGATCACGGAGGCGATGGCGTGCGGCACGCCGATGGTCTCCACGCGCGTCGGCGGAATTCCCGACCTGCTCGGGGATGGCGAGGCCGGCGTGCTCGTCCCGCACGGCGACCGCGCCGCGCTGCGCGAGGCGCTGCTCGCGCTCGCGCGCGATCCCGATCGCCGCCGTCAGCTCGGCGCCGGCGCCCGAGCGCGCGCCGAGCAGCGCTACGACGCGCGCCGGCAGTTCGGCGCGCTCGTCGGGCATATGCAGGAGGCGATCGAGCGCCACCGCGCCGGCCAGCGCCGCGCGACCGCCGACGCGATGGCGCCCGCCGCCGCGCGATGACCGCGGCGTCCGCGACGGACGCGGTCGCCGGCTGGCTCGCGCGCCGCACGTACGCCGCCGCCGACTTCCCGCTCGCGCGCCTGCTCGCCGCCAAGGGCACGACCACGGTCACCGTCGTGCTGCCGGCGCGCGAGGTCGCCGCCACGATCGGCCCGCTGCTCGCGCAGCTCAAACCGCTGCGCGACGCCGGGCTGCTCGACGAGCTGCTCGTGATCGACGCCGCCTCGCGCGACGGCACCGCGGCGGTCGCCGCGGCGGCGGGCGCGACCGTGGTGCAGGAGTCGGCGATCCTCGCCGAGCACGGCCCTGTCGGCGGGAAGGGCGACGCGCTGTGGCGCGCGCTCCACGTCACGCGCGGCGACGTCGTCGCGTTCGTCGACGCCGACAGCGCCGGCTTCGACGCGCGCGGCGCGGTGCTCGGCCTGCTCGGCCCGCTGCTGACCGACCCCGCCGTCGCGTTCGTGAAGGGCGCCTACCGCCGCCCGCTCACGGTCGGCTCCGAAACGGTGCCCGAAGGCGGCGGCCGCGTCACCGAGCTGCTCGCGCGCCCGCTGCTGAACCTGCGCGCGCCGGAGCTCGCCGGGATCGTCCAGCCGCTCGCCGGCGAGTTCGCCGCCCGCCGCGCGCTGCTCGAGCGGCTTCCGTTCCCGGTCGGCTACGGCGTCGAGATCGCGCTGCTGCTGGACGCCCACCGCCACGCCGGGCTCGACGCGCTCGCGCAGGTCGACCTCGGCACGCGCCGCAACGCCCACCAGCCGCTGCACGCGCTCAGCGCGATGGCCTACGCGGTGCTGATCGCCGCCGAGCGGCGCCTCGCGGGGGCCGATCCCGCCCTCGCCGCCCCGCCGCCGCTGGCGCGCCCGCGCGCGGACGGCACGCTCGAGCGCGTCGCCGTCGCGGTCGACGAGCGCCCGCCGCTGTGCACGCTCGCGCACCACTGACGCGCCAATTCCCCCCGCCGCGATCGGAGATCAAGCCGTCAGACGCGGCGATAGGATCGCGTGTCATGCCAGCTCACGACGTCCTCATCATCGGCGCGGGCCTCGCCGGCCAGCGCGCCGCGCTCGCGGCCGCCGACGCCGGGGCGTCGGTCGCGATCATCAGCAAGGTCCACCCGGTCCGCTCCCACTCGGTCGCCGCGGCCGGCGGCATCAACGCAGCGCTCAACCCCGAGGACTCGTGGGAGTCGCACGCATTCGACACCGTCAAGGGCTCCGACTACCTCGGCGACCAGGACGCGATCGAGATCATGTGCCGCGAAGCGCCCGACGAGATCCTCTGGCTCGAGCACGCGGGCGTGACCTTCCACCGCAACGGCACCGGCCACCTCGGCACGCGCGCGTTCGGCGGCGCCTCGCAGGCGCGCACCTACTACGTCGCCGACATCACCGGCCAGGCGATCCTGCACGTGCTCTACGAGCGCCTGATGATGCACGGCGAGCGCATCTCCCGCTACGAGGAGTGGTTCACGACCAGGCTGCTCCAGGACGAGAGCGGCGCCTGCGTCGGCTGCGTCGCGCGCAACATCCGCACCGGCGCGCTCGAGGCCTTCGACGCGAAATCGGTGATCCTCGCCTCCGGCGGCGCCGGCCAGGCGTTCAAGCCGACGACCAACGCGCTCATCTGCACCGGCGACGGGATCGCGCAGGCGTACCGCATCGGCGCGCCGCTGATGGACATGGAGATGATCCAGTACCACCCGACGACGCTCGCGGAGAACGGCTTCCTGATCACCGAGGGCGCGCGCGGCGAGGGCGCGCACCTCTACAACGCGCTCGGCGAGCGCTTCATGGAGAAGTACGCGCCGAACAAGCTCGAGCTGGCCTCGCGCGACGTCGTCTCGCGCGCCGAGCAGACGGAGATCAACGAGGGTCGCGGCTTCCCCGACGGCACGATCGCGCTCGACATCACGAAGGTGCCGCGCAAGCGCACGCTGGAGGCACTGCGCGAGATCGTCAACATCGGCAAGGACTTCGCGGGCGTCGACATCACGCGCGAGCCGATCCACATCCGCCCGGGGATGCACTACATCATGGGCGGCGTGAAGACCGACTCCGACGGTCAGACGCCGATCCCCGGCCTCTACGCCGCCGGCGAGGTCGCCTGCGTCTCCGTCCACGGCGGCAACCGCCTCGGTGCGAACTCGCTGCTCGACACGCTGATCTTCGGCCGCCGCTCGGGCGAGCACGCGGCCGGCCGCGCGCGCGGCGTCGCGATGCCGAGCACGCCGGTGAGCGTGCTCAACGACGCGCAGGGCGAGATCGACAGCATCCTGAACCGGCCGACCGGCGGGCGCCGCATCTCCGAGATCAAGACCGAGCTCGGCGAGACGATGAACAGATACGTCGCCGTCTTCCGCGACGCGGCGGGCCTCGCGACCGCGCTCGAGGTCGTCCAGCGCCTGAAGGCGGAAGCGCCGAACGCGGCGATCGACGACAAGGGCACGGTCTTCAACCAGGACGTGCTGGCGGCGATCGAGCTCGGCTACATGCTCGACGTCGCCGAGGCGATCGTCGTCGCGGCGCAGGAGCGCAGAGAGTCGCGCGGCGCGCAGTTCCGCACGGACTACCCTGAGCGCAACGACGCCGAGTGGCTGCACCACCTCACCGTGTCCCTCAATGGCGACGGCCCGAGCCTCGGGACCGCGCCGGTGACGATGACCCGCTGGGAGCCGCAGGAGCGGACGTACTAGGAGACGAACGAGACCATGGCCGAGTACACGCTGAAGCTGCGGCGCTACGACCCCCTGGCGGGCGACGCGCCCTACTACGAAGAGTTCCAGGTCGACCTCGAGCCGCACCGCTCGGTGCTCGAGGCGATCCTGAAGGTGAAGGCCGAGCAGGACGGCTCGGTCGGGATCCGCTGCTCCTGCCGCGCCGCGATCTGCGGCTCGTGCGGGGTGCGCATCAACGGCAGACCGGGGCTCGCCTGCCACACGCACCTCGAGAAGGCGGCGAAGACCGGCGTCAACGCCGACGGCAGGACGATCCTGGTCGAGCCGATGGGCAACATGCCCGTCATCAAGGACCTGATCGTCGACATGGACGCGGTCCACTGGAAGAAGATCCAGCGCGTCACGCCGTGGCTGATCAACAAGCAGCCGGTGCCGGAGCGCGAGTACATCGTCCCGCACGAGAACATGGTCGACGTCACGCAGACGATGGCCTGCATTCAGTGCGGCGCCTGCGTCTCCGACTGCCTCTCGATGGAAGTCGACCCGCTGTTCGTCGGGCCGGCGGCCTCCGCGAAGGCCTACCGCTTCGTCGGCGACCCGCGCGACGCCGAGCAGTACGAGCGCCTCAAGGACCTCGCCGAGGACCCGCACGGCATCTACGACTGCACGCACTGCTTCACGTGCATCGACGCCTGCCCGAAGGGCGTCGCGCCGATGAGCCAGATCATGCGCCTGCGCCGCATCGCCGGCAACGACCACCACATCGTCGACCGCAACAACGGCGAGCGCCACGAGCGCGCGTTCGTCTCGCTGATCCGCGGCTACGGGCTGCTGCACGAGGCCGAGCTGCTGCCGCGCTCCTACGGCGGCGACTCGTGGTTCGGCAAGTTCCACCCGGCCGCCGGGCAGCAGTTGCTGGAGTCGCTGCCCGTGCTCGCGCGCGGGCTCGCGACCGGCAAGTTCACGCCGAAGAAGGCCATGTTCGGCCACAGAATCGGGAAGGCCGACCTCAAGGCGGTGCAGGCGATCTACGACAAGGTCGAGGGCAAGCCCAGACGCTACGAGCTGAACCTCTACATCTCCGGCTACGAGGACGAGCCCGAGCCGGCCGTCCCGGCCGCGGTCGGCGCTGAGGACGGGATGCCGTCCGCGCCCGGTCCCGACCCGCACGAGCCCACCTCCGCGAGCGAAAGCGAGTCCGCATGAAGGTCGCGTACTGGCCCGGCTGCGTCAGCCGCGGCTTCACTCCGGAGCTGCACGGCTCGATGGCGGCGGTCGCGCCGCTGCTCGACATCGAGTTGGTCGAGCTCGACCGCGCCTGCTGCACAGGCGCCGGCGTGATCGCCGAGCATTCGCAGGAGCTGGCCGACACGCTCAACGCGCGCACGTTCGCGCTCGCGCAGGCGGTGCAGGGCGCCGACCTGATGATGAACATCTGCTCGACCTGCCAGGGCGCGCAGAGCGAGTGCCAGGAGCGGCTCGACGCGAACAGCGAGTACCGCGAGGCGATCAACGGCAACCTCGCGGGCGAGGGCCTCTCCTACGAGAAGGGCCTGACGAACAAGAACTTCCTCTGGCTGCTGGTCGAGGAGATCGGGCTGGAGAACCTCAAGAAGCGCGTCAAGCGGCCGCTCACGAACCTCAAGGTCGGTCCCTTCTACGGCTGCTACATCGTGCGGCCGACCGACCGCCTCGGGATCGACGGCGAGCACCCGCGCGACGCGTACCTGCACTGGGTGATCGAGGCGCTCGGCGGCACGGTGATCGACTACGCCGGCATCCACAAGTGCTGCGGCTTCCCGATCATCACGATGAACAAGGACGCGTCGCTCAAGCAGGCCGGCCGCCACCTGTCCGACGCGCAGGACGCCGAGGCCGACTGCCTCGTCGTGCCGTGCCCGCTGTGCCACCTCAACCTCGACCTCCAGCAGCCGCTGGCGTCGAAGGCCGTCGGCCGCGCCGACCTCTCGATGCCCGTCCTGCACCTGCCGCAGCTCGTCGGCCTCGCGCTCGGGCTGGAGCCGAAGCAGCTCGGGATGAGCAAGCACGTCATCAAGCCCACGTCGGTGATCGACTGGGCGAGCGCCGTCGTCGGCGCGCCCGCGGCAGCCTGACGGCTGCCGCGGTATGCCGTAGCCGCCCTTGCGGGCGCACCTCATATTAGGCTGAGGAAGATCCCTTCGCCTTCGCCTGCTCTGGTGATGACACCAGATCCGTTCAGATAGGCTTCGTCGTTCACGTTCGTGCAGAATATGCTGCTGCCTTCGATCGGCGGCATTCTGCCGGCGGCGCCCGGCGCGTCAATTCTGGTGAGCTGCCATGTTTCTGTATTGCGTGTTGCGTTGAACGAGGTCGGCGACCTGGCTTCAGACCTGTATTTACATGTGTATCCCCCTATCCAACTGAAAGCTATCCCGTTGATCTTGAAATACAGGTTGGTTATGTTGGGTAGCGTTCCGAAGAAGGTTTCATAGAGCAGGTCCCAGCGCTGTTCGAATAGGAACCTGATCGTTTCGGAGCAGCTCGACGATCCCGACGTGATGGTGCCGATCCTTAGGTTCAAGACCTTGGTGAAGGTCGCTTCTTCCATCCTCCCTTCGAGCGTCACACCGCACGTGACCCTCCTCCCGGCGTTCGAGGTGAAGGTCAGCGCCGACCACACGATTCTTATTTCCCTCCTGTTGACGCTGAGTCTGTTGGCCGACGCGCCCGTGGCCCACCCGGCCAGCACGCTGGCCATCGCAAGCGCCAGCACCGCCAGCTTGACACGCTTGTGCATCGTTCCCCCTCGTGATCGGATCGTCGCACGGCGCAGCAAGGGCGCTCGGCCGTACGACCGCGAATGGCTGTGCGCAACCTGCCGGTATGACAATCCCCCTTCGGCTCGGTGACAGGTCACCCTCAGCCATGCTTGATACTACAGAAAGAAGCGTGCTAAGTCACGGTGACGGCAGCAGGCGGAGGCCGGGGGGCGTTCGGGCCGGCCGCTCGCCCTGAGACCCGCCGCTGGGATGGAAAGGGGAGCCCGGGCCCGGCCGGGGGGAGGATCGGCCAGGCCCGGGCGTTCGCATCCCGAGGGGAGGGAGGGGACCGTTCCTCGCTCGGGATGGTCACGGCGGTTGTGGTGATGACCCCTGCCGCCGTGGGAATCATCCTTCCGCCTGCCGCCGCGGCCGTCTTCCCCTGCGGCGGGTGATCTTCGGGGGACCGCTGGGGGGAGGTGCGGGTGACACCCGCCTCACCCTGCGGGTGACACCCGCTTCACCCGCGCGCTAGGATCGCCGGCGTGCCGCTCGCCCACGCACGGGTCGGCGTCGTCGTCGCCCGCTTCGAAGACCTGGTCGACCGCGGTCTGCGGACGCTGATCGCGGAGGACGACCACGTCGACCTGCTCGCCATCGGGATCCCGCACGAGCGGCTGGAAGCGGCGATCGCCGAGCACGCGCCGCAGGTCGCGCTGCTCAACTACGGCTCGCTGCGCACCCCGCTGGAAGTGCGCGAGCTGGTCGCGCGCCACCCTGCAACGCACCTGATCGTGCTCGCCAACCGCCCGAGCCCGCAGGAGTGCAGCCAGATGCTCGCGTTCGGCGCGACCGCCTGCCTGTCGAAGGAGACGCAGGCGCGCGACGTGCTGAGCGCGATCCATCTCGCGTCCCGCGGCCTCCAGGTGCTGCGGCGCATGGAGGACGCGGCCGAGGACCCGCTGCGCCAGAGCGGCCCCGAGCTGCTGACCCCGCGCGAAGCCGTCGTGCTCGACCTGCTCCAGCACGGCCGCTCGAACGGCGAGATCGCCGCCGAGCTCTGCATCGGCGTCGAGACCGTCCGCACCCACGCCCGCAGCATCTACCGCAAGCTCGGCGTCCGCTCGCGGCGGGAGCTGGCGCGGACGTAGCGGCGCGCTCGGCTCGCGCTACGCCGCGCGCGCGGCGGCGCGCAGCATCCCGCGCGCGTGCAGCAGCTCGGCGATCTGAACCGCGTTCGTCGCCGCGCCCTTGCGCAGGTTGTCGGCGACGACCCACAGATCCAACGCCCGCTCGTTGCCCGGGTCGCGGCGGATCCGCCCGACGAACACGTCGTCCTTGCCGTCGGCCTCGATCGCCATCGGGTAGATCCCGGCGCCCGGGTCGTCCAGCACCGTCACGCCGGGCGCGGCGCTCAGCAGCTCACGCGCGCGCTCCGGCGACAGCTCCGCCCGCGTCTCGACGTTGACCGCCTCCGAGTGGCCGTTGACGACCGGCACGCGCACGCACGTCGCGCTGACGCGGATCGAGCGGTCGCCGAGGATCTTGCGCGTCTCGTCGATCAGCTTGCGCTCCTCGTCGGTGTGGTCGTCGCCGGGCGCAAAGCTGCCGGCGTGCGGCAGCGCGTTGAACGCGATCTGGTGGGCGTAGACCGACACCTCCGCGTCCTGCCCGTGCAGCAGCGCGTGCGACTGGCCGAGCAGCTCCTCGACGCCCTTCCTGCCGGTTCCGGAGACCGCCTGGTAGGTCGAGATCACGAGCCGCTCGATCCCGGCGGCGTCATGCAAAGGCTTCAGGGCGACGACCATCTGCATCGTCGAGCAGTTCGGGTTGGCGACAATGCCCTTGCGCGCCTCGGCGAGCGCGTCGGGGTTGACCTCGGCGACGACGAGCGGCACGTCGTCGTCCATCCGCCACTTCGAAGAGTTGTCGACGACGATCGCGCCGGCCTCCGCGAAGCGCGGCGCCCACTCGCCGGAGGTCGCGCCGCCGGCCGAGAAGATCGCGACGTCGAAGCCCTGGATCGTCTCGTCGCTCAGCGGCCGCACGACGCCGACGCCCTCGAGCTCCCGCCCGGCCGAGCGCTCGGACGCGAACGGCACGACCTCGCGCGCGGGGAAGCCGCGCTCGCGCAGCAGCGTCAGCATCACGCCGCCGACCTGCCCGGTCGCGCCGACGACGGCTACGCGGTAATCGCCGCTCACCGCGCCTGCTCGCCGATCGGGCGCTCCGCCTGGATGCCGCCTTCGCCGAGCTCGAACGCCGCGTGCAGCGCGCGCACCGCGTCGGGCACGCGCTCGCTGCGGATCACGCACGAAATTTTGATCGGCGAGGTCGAGATCATCTCGATGTTGATCCGCTCGCCCGCGAGCACGGCGAAGACCTTCGCCGCCACGCCGGGGTGCGACTTCATCCCCGCGCCGACGATCGAGACCTTGCCCATCTCGGGCTCGCTGTCGATCCTGCCGATCCCCAGCTCGTCGACGAGCGGCTCGAGCGCTTCGCGCGCGAGCCGCATGTCCTCGCGCGGGACGGTGAACGACAGCTCGGCGCCTTCGCGCCCCTCGCCGAGCGGCTCGTTCTGGATGATCATGTCGACGTTGCAGTTCGCGTCGGCGAGCGCCTCGAAGATCCGCGCCGCCGCGCCCGGCTCGTCGCGCACGCCCGTCAGCGTGACGCGCGCCTCCTCGGTCGAGTGCGTGACAGCGGTGATGAGGGCGTGCTCCATGGTCTCCTGCTCTCCGACGACGAATGTACCGGGGCCGTCCTCGAAGCTGGACCGGCAGTGGATGCGGACCCCGTGGTTGCGCGCGTACTCGACCGAGCGAAGCTGCAAGACCTTCGCGCCCGACGCCGCCATCTCCAGCATCTCCTCGAACGAGACGATCGGCAGCTTGCGTGCATCGGGGACGATGCGCGGGTCGGCGCTGTAGACGCCCGCGACGTCCGTGTAGATCTCGCACACGTCGGCGCCGACGGCGGCTGCGAGCGCGACCGCGGTCGTGTCCGAGCCGCCGCGACCGAGCGTCGTGACGTCCGCGCTCGAATGCGAGACGCCCTGGAAGCCGGCGACGAGCACGATCATGTCCTCCTCGAGCGCGGCCTCGATGCGGTCGGCGCGCACGTCGAGGATCCGCGCCTTCGTGTGCGAGGCGTCGGTGACGATGCCGGCCTGCGAGCCGGTCAGCGAGATCGCGCGGTGGCCGAGGTCGTTGATCGCCATCGCGCACAGCGCGCACGAGATGCGCTCGCCGGTCGACAGCAGCATGTCCATCTCGCGCGGATCGGGCGTGGCGGAGATCTCGTCGGCGGCGGCGATCAGCTCGTCGGTCGTCTTGCCGCGCGCCGAGAGGACCGCGACGACGCGGTTGCCCTGCTCGCGCGCGGCGACGATCCGCCGCGCCGCGCGCTTGAGGCGCTCCGCGTCGGCGACCGACGTCCCGCCGAACTTCATCACGACCGTTCCGGACATAGGGTGCACAGGGTAAAGCGGCGAGCCGCACGGTGCCGGCAGGGCGAGTCGGCGGCGGACGGCATTGTGTGCCGTCCGCCGTCGAGGCGCACCCGACGGGACTCGAACCCGCAACGTTCCGCTTAGGAGGCGGCCCCTCTAGCCAGTTGAGGTACGGGTGCTCGCCCGCGCTCGATCAGATCGAGCAGTTGATGCTTGGCGTCGGCATGAGGCCCCCGGCGCCGAGCGTCCCCCTCCTGCGGCAACCATAGCCCGGCGCGAAGAGGGCTGTCAACCGCCAGGATGCGGCTATGCTCGCGCCGGGGGACATGGGGGAATGACCACGCGCACCGACGCCGCCGACGCCGCCGCGCCGAACCTGCTCGACGAGCTCGACCGGGCGCTCGCGCGCGTGGAATCGACCCCGCCCGCCCCGAACGGTCCGCTCGCCTCGCTCGTCGTCCCGCACAACGTGCCGGGCTGCGACGTGTTCCTCGCCGGCCGCCGCGGCGGCTGGGCCGCCGAGGCGGGGGACGCGATCGGCGGAGCGCTGAGCGCCCACCCGATCGTGCGCGAGGCGCGGCTCGACGAGGCTGGCAACCGCCTGCTGCTGCGGCTCGCCGACGAGCGCGTCGCCGCGCTGGGCGCGGCGCTCGAGGCGGTCCGGGTCGAGCCGTTCCTCGGCCGCGACCTCGCGACCGACGAGCGCTTCGTCGTCGACTACTGCGACCCGAACGCGACGAAGGCGCTGCACGTCGGCCACCTGCGCACGGTCGCGCTCGGGCACGCGCTCGGCTGCCTCGCCGCCTCCTGCGGCGCCGACGTCGTGCACCAGACGCAGATCGGCGACGTCGGACGGCAGATGGGCGAGGCGATGGCCGGCTATCTGGAGCACTTCGCGCCGCAGACGCCGGAGACGGCCGGGGTCAAGAGCGATCACTTCGTCGGCCGCTGCTACAGCCGCTACGTGGCGGATCTCGCGCCGCCCGAGGTCGGGGGCGGCGGTGAGCGCGATCCCGCCCTCTCGCGCGAGGACGGCTCCTACGACGACCTCGCCGAGCGGCTGCTGGAGCGCCTCGGCGCCGGGGACCCGGAGGTCGTCGCGCTGTGGCGCCGCATGCGCGACTGGGCGCTCGCCGGCCACGACGAGACGCTCGCTCGGCTCGGCGTGCGCTTCGACCGCGTGATCTACGAGGCCGACTTCCTCGAGGACACGCACGCGCTGACGGCGAGGGCGCTGGAGCGGGGGATCGTCAGACGCTCGGACGACGGCGCCGTGATCTCGCACGAGCGCGAAGACGGCCACCTGCTGCTGCACCGGCCCGACGGCTTCCCCACGACGCACATGCGCTGCATGGGGATGTGGCATCTGACCGGCCGCGAGCTGCTGGCCGGCGCGACCACGCTCGCGCTCGTCGGCGACGAGTGGGAGCCGCTCGTACAGCAGGGGCCGGCGATCCTCGACGGGCTCGCCGCCGGCGGCGAGGTCCATCCGACGCACTGGGTCGTGCACGGGATGGTCACGAGCGGCAAGGGCGCGATCAAGAGCAGCGGCGGCGCGCCGTGGCTGGTCGACGGGCTGCTCGACGAGCTCGTCGCCGATCCGCGCCTCCGCGCGCACGCGCACGAGCGCGCGCCCGCCGGGCGGCTCGCGGCGATCGCGGCGCTCGGGATCTGCATCGACTGCCATCCGCGCAAGGCGCTCCCGCTCGAGCGCGAGATGCTGCTCGACGAGCGCGCGAACGCCGGCTGGACGCTCGCGCGCGCGTGGGCGCGCGCCTGGGATCCGCGCTTCGACGGCAATCCGCGCCCGGCGCCCGACGACGCCGACTACCGCGCGCTCGTGCTGCGCTCGCAGCTCCACCGCCGGCTCGCCGAGCGCTCACTGCGCGCGCTCGACGTGCGCCCGCTGCTCGGGATGCACGTCCACGCGGCCGGGTGGTTCCTCGCCCAGGACGACCCGTCGCCGAGCGTCGCGCGCGCCGTGCGCGGCCTGCTGGCGTGCGGGATGCGGGCGGTCGGGCTGGCGTCCGATCCTTTGCGATCCGACTACTGAGCCGGTAGTCTCGGACGGCGGAGCATCGCTACCGTGATGCACCATTTGGGGGAGCGAGGAAGGCCGCCGCACACGCTGCGACCGGCGTCTCGTGAATCGCGATGAGGGGGAATCTGATGCGGTCGAAGCTTGGACTCGACGCCGGACTCGTGCGTTCCTGCCGCGCCGCCGCGGCGAGGGTCGCCGCGCAGGTGGCCGAGGCGACCGCAGGCAGGACCACCGTGGCGGTCGAGCGGACCGTCGCGCGCATGCTCGGGATCGACGGCGTCGACCCGCACGACGTGCCGCTCCCGAACGCGCTCGTCGACCACGTCGCCGAGCTCGAGGGCCTTCCGCGCGGTGTCGCCGCCTGGATCGGCAACGCGATGGTGGCGACCGAGCGCACGGCCGCCGAGGTCGCCGAGGCCGTCGGCGCGGGCGAGCTGTCGCTCGGGGAGCTGCCGCAGGCCGAGCCGGAGGCGGTCGAGCGCGCGGTCGCCGACGCGCATGCCGCGACGCTCGCCGCGATGCAGGCGCGCTGCGCCGAGCGCGACGCGCTGCGCGAGCGGCTCGGCGAGCAGGCGCGGCCGCACCGCTACGTCCTCACCGCCACCGGCAACGTCTACGAGGACCGCGACCACGCGCTCGCCGTCGCGGAGGCGGGCGGGGACATCATCGCCGTGATCCGTTCGACCGCTCAGAGCCTGCTCGACTACGTCCCCTTCGGGCCGACGACCGAGGGCTACGGCGGCACGTTCGCGACGCAGGCGAACTTCCGCATCATGCGCGAGGCGCTCGACGAGTGGTCGCGCGCGCACGGGCGCTACGTGCGGCTGTCCTCCTTCTGCTCAGGCTTGTGCATGCCGGAGATCGCGGCGATGGGCGCGGCCGAGGGGCTCGACAACATGGTCAACGACGCGCTCTACGGGATCCTCTACCGCGACCTCAACATCCTGCGCACGATGATCGACCAGCGCGTCTCGCGCGGGGTCAACGGCCGCTTCGGCATCGTCATCAACACGGGCGAGGACAACTACCTGCGCACCGCCGACGCGATCGACGCCGCGCCGTCCGTCGTCGCCTCGCAGTTCATCAACTACTTCCTCGCGCGCGACTGCGGCGTGCCGGACGAGCAGATCGCGATCGGCAACTCGTTCGAGATCGCGCCCTCGGTCGAGAACGGCCTGCTCTACGAGTGGGCGCACGCCCAGTTGACCCGCGAGCTGTTTCCCGACTGCCCGGTCAAGTACATGCCGCCGACCAAGCACATGGACGGCAACCTCTTCATGACGCACGCGTGCGACACGCTGTTCAACCTGATCACCGTCGCGACCGAGCAGGAGATCCAGACGATCGGGATCCCGACCGAGGGGATCTTCACGCCGCACATCCACGACCGCGTGCTCGGCATGGAGGGCTCGAACTACGTCTTCACAGCGGCGCGCGGGCTCGCCGACGAGATCGAGTTCCGCTCCGACGGCTTCATCGTCAGGCGCGCCCACGAGGTGCTGCGCGACGCGCACGCGATGCTTGAGGAGATCGTCGAGATCGGGCTGTTCGCGGCGCTCGAGCGCGCGACCTTCGGCGACGTCTCGCGCACGCTCGAGGGCGGCCGCGGCGCCGACGGGATCGTCGACGTCGCGAGCGACTACCTCAACCCGCTGGCCGGCGCGGTGGAGGCGCCCGCCGGTGTCTAGCGTCGCGCAGCGCGCCTCGCTCGACGCGGTTCGCCCCTACGGCGACCACCTCGACGACGGCCTCGTCCAGCTCAGCTTCACGCTCCCCGTCGACTACGGCCCGCTCGCGCGCGAGGCGGCGCTCGCGCTCGTGCGCGACAAGATGGGGCTGATAAAGCCGGAGATCGTGCACGCGAAGGCGCTCACGCCGGGCTTCACCTACTTCGTGCTGTTCGCGCAGTGCCAGGACGCGGTCGACTGCGACCGCCTCGCGGCCGTGCGCACGGCGACAAGGGCGATGGGCGAGGACGAGATCGAGGCGTTCATCGCCGAGCGGATCGGCCGCCCGCTGGTCGTGATCGGCGCGAGCACCGGCACCGACACGCACAGCGTCGGGATCGACTCGATCCTCAACCTGAAGGGCTTCGACGGCCGCCACGGGCTCGAGGCCTACCACTGGTTCCGCACGCACAACCTCGGCAGCCAGGTGCCGAACACCGCCCTGCTCGCGAAGGCGTTCGAGCTGGAGGTCGACGCGATCCTCGTCTCGCAGACGGTCACGCAGCAGGGGCTGCACCTGCACAACCTGACCGAGCTGGTGGAGCTGGTCGAGGCGGAAGGCAAGCGGCGCGACGTGCTGCTCGTCTGCGGCGGGCCGCGCATCACCGACGAGCTGGCGAAGGAGCTGGGCTTCGACGCCGGCTTCTCGAAGGGCACCTACCCGAACGACGTCGCCGCCTTCATCGCGCAGGAGATCGCCGCGAGGTCCAGGCCCGCGCTCGACGCGTCCGCCGCGCCGGAGCTGTAGAGGCCGCCGTGCGCATCGGGGACGCGATCGCGCCGGCGGCGCGCGTGGCGCTCGTCGGCCTGGCGAAGAACACCGGCAAGACGGTCGCGCTCGGCGCGATCCTCGCCGAGCTGGAGGCGCGCGGCGAGACGATCGGCGTCACCTCGATCGGGCGCGACGGCGAGGCGACCGACGCGATCGACGACGCGATCGCGAAGCCGCCGATCGAGTTGCCGCCGATGGCGCTGGTGGCGACGACCGAGCCGCTGCTGGAGCGCAGCGGCGCGCGCGCCGAGCTGGCGGTGCGCACCACGCACCGCACCCCGCTCGGGCGCGTCGTGATCGCGCGGTTGGTCGAGCGCGGCACGGTCGAGGTCGCGGGGCCGACGGCCGTCGACGACGTCGCCGAGGTCATCGAGACGATGCGCACGCTCGGGGCGGAGCGCCTGCTGGTCGACGGCTCGATCGACCGCCGCGCCGGCGCCTCGCCGCGGCTCGCCGACGGCGTCGTGATGTCGACCGGCGCGGTGCTCAGCGCCGACCTCGACCAGCTCGCGCGCCGCACGAAGATCGCCGCCGAGCTGATGACGCTGCCGGCCGTCGCCGACGCGGCGCTGCATGCGCAGGCAGCCGCGCTGTCCGCCAGCGCGCTGCTGCTCGACGACGGCGGGGCGATCCCGCTCGACGCGGCGATCGTGCACGACCGCGTCGAACGGATCGTCGCGCTCCTGCGCGGCCGCCCCGACGTGCGCGCGCTCGCCGTCAGAGGCGCGCTGACCGAGCCGCTGCTCGAGCAGCTCGGGCGCGTGCGCCGCGCCGCGCCGCTGACCGTGATCGCCGACGACGCGACGAAGGTGTTCCTCGGCCGCGGCACGTGCGCCCGCCACCGCGCCCGCGGTGTCGAGCTGGCGGTGCTGCGCGCGATCCCGCTGCTCGCGGTGACGACGAATCCGGTCGCGCCGCTGCGCCACCGCTTCGACCCGCACGAGCTGCGCGAGCGGATCGCGGCCGAGCTGCCCGGCGTCCCGGTGCTCGACGTGCTCGCGTCCGAGCCTGCGGCCGATCGCGTGCCCGCGCCGGTCGCCGGCTGAAGCGTCGCGCCGCCGCGCCGCCGCTGCCGCTCAGCCGATCCGCCGCCGCCCCGCGAACGCCCGCCCGAGCGTCAGCTCGTCGGCGTACTCCAGATCCGCCCCGACCGGCAGGCCGCTCGCCAGCCGCGTCACGGTCACGTCCGGCGCGTGCTCGTGCAGCCGCTCGGCGATGTGCAGCGCGGTCGCCTCGCCGGTCGTCGTCGGGTTCGTCGCGAGCACGACCTCGCGGATCCCCTCCGGCTGGCCGGCGTTCGCGTCGAGCGCCGGTTGATGGGTCCCGGCCACCCGCGCCAGCAGCTCCGCGATCCGCAGGTCCTCCGGGTCGACGCCGTCGATCGGCGAGAGCGCGCCGCCGAGCACGTGGTAGCGGCCGTGGAACTCGTGCGTGCGCTCGATCGGGATGATGTCGCTCGGCTCCTCGACGACGCACACGCTCGACGCGTCGCGGCGCTCGTCGGCGCAGATGCGGCAGCGCGGCCCGTCGGCGAGGTTGAAGCAGACCTCGCACAGGCCGATCCGCTCCTTCACCTCGCGGATCGCCTCCGCGAGCGCGAGCGCCTCCTCGCGTTCCGCGCGCAGCAGGTGGAACGCCAGCCGCTGCGCCGTGCGCCCGCCGATCCCCGGCAGCTTGCCGAGCTCGGTGACGAGCCGCTGGACGGGTGGGGAGAAGGAGGACAGCGTCAGAACCCCGGCAGCCCCAGCCCGCCGAGCCCGCCCGGCCCACCTGGTCCGCCGAGCCCGCCGGTGATCCCGCCGAGCTTCTTCGACGCCAGCTCCTGCGCCGCGCGCAGGCCCTCGTTCACGGCCGCGAGCACCATGTCCTGCAGCAGCTCGACGTCCTCCGGGTCGACCGCCTCCGGATCGATCGCGATCGACTTGACGTCGAGGTCGCCGCTGACCTTCACGGTCACCATGCCGCCGCCTGCGGAGGCCTCGACGACCTCGTCCTTGAGCTGCTCCTGCGCGGCCATCATCTCCGCCTGCATCTTCTGGACCTGCTTGAGCATCTGCTGCATGTTCGGCTGCGGCATCAGGCGCCTTCCTCGTCGTCGATCAGCTCCTCGGCGTCGAACTCTGTCACGAAGCGGTCGACCAGCTCCGCATCCGTCGGCGCGGCCGGCGGCGGCATGCCGGGCAGCTCGACCTCGGCCAGCTCGCGCAGCTCGTAGCGCGGGCGCAGCGCGACGCCGGACAGCGACCGCATCGCCTCCGCGACCCGCTGGCGGTGCTCGTCGCGCTCGGCCGTGCCCTTGAAGAACGACTCCTCGCGCGCGAACGCGAACGTCGCCTCGCCCTCGTCGAGCTCGACCGGCTGCGCCTTCTCGAGCGCCGCGGCGAGCAGCGCGTTCTCGGAGCGGACCGCGTCGATCACCGCCGGCCACAGCGCGCGCAGCGCGTCGAGGTCGAGCTCGCCGGCCGGCGATGACGGCTGCGGCGGAGCCGCCGCCGCGAGCGCCGCGGCGGTCGCGGGAGCGGGGACCCCGATGGCGACCGGGGGAGGGGGAGGCGGCGGCTTCACGGGGAGCGCCTCAGCCAGATCGCGCTCGGCCTCCGGCCCCGGCGGCGGCACGGGGACCGACGCAGTTCCGCCGGCCAGCCGTCCCTCCAGTCGGTCGATCCGCGCGAGCAGCGCCTTCGCCGACGGGTCGACCTCCGGCGCGGCCGCCTTCACCAGCGCCAGCTCGAGCTGGATGCGCGCCTGCGCGCCGCTCGCCAGCGCCTCCAACGCCTCGGACAGCAGGTCGAGCAGCCGCACGACGTCCTGCCGTCCGAGCGCGGCCGCCTGCGCCGCGAGCCGCGCGTCGCGCTCGGGCGTGAGCCGCAGCTCGGCCGGCACCGCGCCGAGGATCTGCACGGCGAGCAGCTCGCGCGCGTGCGCCTCCAGCTCGCGCACGAGCTGGCCGGCGTCGCGACCGGAGTCGGCGAGCCGCGCGACCGCCAGCAGCGCCGCGCGCGCATCGTGCGCCGCGACCGCGTCGACCGCGCCGAACAGCGCCTCCGCGTCGGCGACGCCGAGCACCGCGAGGACCTCCTCCACGGTGATCTCGCCGGTGCCATCCGACCCGCCGTACGTGGTGAGCTGCTCCAACGTCCCGAGCGCGTCGCGGAACGAGCCGGTCGCGTGCCGCGCGACAAGCGCCAGCGCCGCGTCGGGGATCGCGATCGCCTCCTGGTCGGCGACGCGCCGCAGCACGCCCGCGATCTCCTCGACCGTCGGGCGCTGGAAGTCGAAGCGGTGGCAGCGGTCCACCACGGTCGGCAGGACCTTGCTCGCCTCGGTCGTGGCGAGCACGAAGATCGTGTGCGGCGGCGGCTCCTCGAGCGTCTTGAGGAACGCGTTCCAGGCGGCCGAGGAGAGCATGTGCGCCTCGTCGAGGATGTAGACCTTGTGGCGCCCGGAGACCGGCGCGTAGGCGACCTTGTCGCGCAGGTCGCGGATGTCGTCGACCGAGTTGTTCGACGCCGCGTCCATCTCGATCACGTCGAGCGAGGTTGCGCTCGCGATCGACACGCACGAGTCGCACACGCCGCACGGTCTGACGGTCGGGCCTTGCTCGCAGTTCAGGCAGGCGGCGAGGATCTTCGCCATCGACGTCTTGCCGGTCCCGCGCGAGCCGACGAACAGGTAGGCGTGGTGGACCTGCTCGCGCTCGACCGCGTTGCGCAGCGTGCGCACGACGTGCGTCTGCCCGACCACCTCGTCGAACGTGCGGGGACGGTGGCGGCGATAGAGCGACGGGCCGGCGGACACGGACATCTCATTCTACCTTCGCGCCCGGCCGCGCCCGGCCGCGCCCGGCCCGCCGGCCCCGCGCGCGAGCCCACGCCCTCGACCGCCGGCCGCCCTATGCTGCCGCCGTGCCAGCGCGCCTGCGAACGGAGGGCGTCGTCCTCGTCCCGGCCCTGATCGCGGTCGGGCTGTTCGTCTACTGGGGCGCGCACGGCGGCGGCTACGAGCCGACCACCTGGGAGCCGTCCGCGCTGCTCGTGCTCGGGCTGCTCGTCGCGACGGTCGCCGGCCTCGGCTTCGACCGCCTGCGCCTGTCGCGCCCGCTCCAGCTCGCGCTCGGCCTGCTCGCCGCCTACGTGGCGTTCTCCTATCTGTCGATCGCCTGGGCGGCCGCGCCGGGCGACGCGCTCGACGGCAGCAACCGCGCGCTGCTCTACCTGCTGCTGTTCGCCCTCTTCGCGCTGCTGCCGTGGCGACCCTGGACGGCGCTCGTCACGCTCTCCGCCTACGCGCTCGGGATCGGGACGGTCGCCGTAATCACGCTCGCGCGGCTCGGCAGCGCCAGCCAGATCCCGCGGCTCTTCAACGGCGCCCGGCTGGAGGCGCCGGTCGGCTACATCAACGGCACGGCGGCGCTGCTGCTCGCCGCGACCCTGCTGGGGATCGCGCTCGCCGCGCGCCGCGAGCTGCCGGTCGTGCTGCGCGCTCTGCTGCTGGCGTTCGCCGCCGCGGCGCTCGAGCTGTCGGTGCTGTGCGAGAGCCGCGGCTGGCTGTTCGCGCTGCCGATCGTGCTGATCCTCACGCTCGCGCTGACCCCGGGGCACGGCCGCCTGCGGCTCGCGCTGTGGATGCTGCCGCCGTTCGCGGGCGCCGCGCTCGCGCTGCCGGCGCTGCTCGACGTCTTCGAGCAGGCGGACAAGGCGCCGACCGCGGCCGCCACGCTGCGCGCACTCGTCCGCACGGGCGGCCACGCGGCGAACGTCGCGCTGCTCGCGTGCGCGGGCGTGCTGGTCGTCGGCCTCGCGCTCGCGGCGCTCGACCGCCGCACGACCGTCTCGCCCGGCATCGCGCGCGGCGCCAACCGCGTCGGCGCCGCGCTCGCGCTCGCGGCCGCGCTCGCGGGGATCGCCGCCGGCCTCGTGCTCACGCACGGCCGTCCCGACCAGAGGATCGCCGACTACTGGAACCGCTCGAACGGCTACCAGTCGACGACGCCGGGCGCCTCCCGCTTCGTCGCCGTCGGCAGCAACCGCCCGGACTTCTGGCGCGTCGCGCTGAAGGCGTTCGCCGACGAGCCGCTCGGCGGCCTCGGGCAGGACAACTGGAGCGCTTACTACCTACGCCGGCGCCGCAGCGACGAGCAGCCGCGCTGGACGCACAGCATCGAGCTGCGCCTGCTCGCCCACACCGGGATCGTCGGCTTCCTGCTGTTCGCCGGCTTCCTCGCGGCGGGGCTGACGGCCGCGGTGCGCCAGCGCCGGCGCGCCGGCCGGTTCGCGGGCGCGATCGCCGCGACGGCGCTGCTGCCGCTCGTCGTCTGGCTCGTGCACGGCTCGGTCGACTGGTTCTGGGAGATCCCCGCGCTGAGCGGACCGGCGCTCGCCTTCCTCGCGCTCGGAGGAGCGTTTACGCGCCAACTTTCGTCGGTCGGCGAACCGACCGTGCAGTCGCCGCGCACCGTCGGTTGGCGTCCAGCGTTGGCCCTCGGGCTTGCGCTGTCAGCGCTGCTGGCGGCGGCCGTCCTCGCGCTGCCCTATCTCGCCGAACGCGAGGTCGCCGCGGCCAGCAGCGGCTGGCCGAGCGATCCCGCACGCGCCTTCGCGCGGCTCGACCGCGCCGCGCGGCTCGACCCGCTGAGCTCCCGGCCGCGGCTCGTCGCCGGCGTGATCGCGCTGGAGCTGGGCCGGGCGAGAACCGCGCAAGACCGCTTCGCGCAGGCGCTTTCGCGCGACCGCGGCGACTGGTTCGCGCTCTTCGGCCGCGGCCTTGCGGCCTCGGCGCTGGGGGAGCGGGCGCGCGCCCGCAGCGACTACGAACGCGCGCGCTCGCTCGATCCGGGCGAGCCGCTGATCGAAGCGGCCCTCGCACGCGTGAACGGGCACGATCCGCTCACCGCGCAGGAGGCGTTCGGGACCCTGCGCCGCGACGTCCAACGCCTGTCCGGCACGAGCGGCGCGTTCGCGACGAACAGCCGGGCGGTATGAATGCGCGTCCGGCGGTTGTGGGTCCGCAGGGATGGTGCTACTTTGAGGCGCAATTCGCCAAGTTCGCACGCAAAAAGTAGGTTTGAAGCGCGCTGGCGCGCTTCGTGCCAACCAATACAAGGATGGGAAGGGATTGGTTCGATGAAGCGACTCGCCTTGCTCATGGTCGCGGTCGCCCTCGCGCTGGTGGTCGCCGGTCCGGCATATGCGCAGAGCGCGACGAGTGATGCCTACGCCGGTAAGGGCGGTGGGATCGTCGGCACCGTGAACACTGGTGGCCCGAGCGGCAATGGACCGTCCGCCTCGGCGCCGCAGCAGGTTCAGGTCGCCAGTTCGAGCGGGAGCGGCTCTCTGCCGTTCACAGGCCTTGACGTTGGCCTGCTCGCGCTCGGCGGCGTCGCGCTTGTCGGTGTGGGCATCGGCCTGCGCCGGTTCGCGCGACCGCTCAGCTAACCCTGAGCGACTGCCGATGGACGACGCCCGGTCGCGCGGGAGATGAAATCGCGGTGGCGATCGGCTCTGACACACGCATAGCCGATCGCCCCGTGACGCTGCCCGCACGTCGGTCTGGTGACCGCGCGCCGCGGCAGAACGCTGGAAGCGCTCAACCTTCAGCGGAGAGCTGCCGAAGATTCGTCCAGAGCGACGTGGCCTCCGCCCTCACCCAGCACCTCACCGCCGACTCCGCCGCCCGTCCGTCGGTCGACGCGAAGGGCGCCGTCGCCGATCGGCGCCGGCGCCGCACGCGCCTGGCGCGCCTGACGTATCGCACCGCCGACGTGGCGATGCTGCTGGCGGCGTCCGTCACCGCGATCGCGGCGGCGCCCGCGCCGCAGAGCTTCTCCAACTTCGCCTGGGGGATCGCCTACGCGCTGCTGACGCTGCTGATCCTCGAGGCGCGCGGCTTCTACAGCTTCCGGCTCCAGGACACGCCCGTCGACACGGTCGCGCGCATCTTCGCCGCCACCTCGATCGCGGCGATGACGCTGACGGCCCTGCGCGCGGTCGTGGGCCACGACCCGACGCTGACCAGTCAGATCGTGCGCCTGTGGGCGTTCGCGCTCGTGTTCCTCGGCGCGGGCCGCCTCGGCATCACGCTCGACCGCCGGCGCGCGCTGCGCCGCGGCGAGACCGGCTTCAACACGCTCATCATCGGCGCCGGCAGCGTCGGGCACCTGATCGCCAGACGCCTGCGCGAGCGGCCCGAGTTCGGCCTGCGGCCGATCGGCTTCCTCGACAAGGACCCGCTGATCGACGAGCTCGACGGTGAAGACCTGCGCGTGCTCGGCGCGAGCTGGGATCTCGAGCAGGTCGTCCAGCGCTACGACGTCGAGCAGGTGGTCGTGACGTTCTCGACCGCCCCGCACGCCGTGCTGCTCGGGATGATCCGCCGCTGCCGCGAGCTCGGCGTCGAGGTCGTCGTCGTGCCGCGGCTGTTCGAGGAGGTCTCCAACCGCGTCGAGGTCGAGCACCTCGGCGGCGTCCCGCTGCTGCGCGCAGCGACGGTCGACCCGCGCGGCTGGCAGTTCGCGATCAAGTACGCGGTCGACCGGATCGTCGCGGCGGTCGCGCTCGTGCTGCTCTCGCCGCTGCTCGCGACGCTTGCGCTCGCCGTGCGGATCAGCTCGCCGGGGCCGATCTTCTTCCGCCAGCGCCGCGTCGGCCTCGACGGGCGCGAGTTCGACATGCTCAAGTTCCGCTCGATGCGGGTCGCGCCCGCGGCCACCACCGAGCAGGCGTTCGTGCCGAAGGCCGGCTGCGCCCCCGGCGGCGTCGAGGGTGATGATCGCCGCACGCGCATCGGCGAGATCATGCGCCGCCTCTCGCTCGACGAGCTGCCGCAGCTCTTCAACGTGCTGCGCGGCGACATGGCGCTCGTCGGCCCGCGGCCCGAGCGCACGAGCTACGCGCGCGCGTTCGAGCAGCACGTCTACCGCTACGGCGACCGCCACCGCGTCAAGTCGGGGCTGAGCGGCTGGGCGCAGGTCCAGGGGCTGCGCGGCCAGACGCCGCTCGCCGACCGCGTCGAGTGGGACAACTACTACATCGAGAACTGGTCGCTCTGGCTCGACCTGAAGATCATGCTGATGACGGTCCCGGCGCTGCTCGGGCGCCACGACGTCCAATAGCGGACCGTGCACCCTCCGTCGAAGCGGGTTCCGAGGCGCTGACGTCTCCGCCGGCTCCGGTCAGGCGCTCCCGCAACGCATGGCGGAGGCCGCTTAAGGCTGCTTCCTTCCGGACCTGACCTGGTTCACGGGTCGCCATCGCGCGGGACCTGGCCATCGACGCCTGCGAGCGACGAGCTGACCCTCGGAGCCGGCGCCCCTCGGGAGGGGATTCGGCCCCGCTAGAGCGGATTGCGGGTACAGGGCACCGCTACCTCCCCGCCTAGCACGGTCCGCGGGCGATCATAGCCGGTCGGCCGCCGCGGCGATCACCGCCGCCATCTCCGCGCGGAAGCGCGCCCGCCCGAAGTTGCGGGCGTTCTCGCGCGCGGCCGCCGGATCGAGCGCGAGCGTCTCGAAGCGGCGGATCGCGTCCGCGACCGCCGCGGGCGTCTGCGCGTCGAACAGCACGCCGGTCACGCCGTCGCGCACCGTCTCGCGCGCCCCGCCGACGCCGTAGGCGATCACCGGCAGCCCGGCCGCCTGCGCCTCGACCGGCACGATCCCGAAGTCCTCCTCGCCGGGGAACAGCAGCGCGCGCGCGCTCGCCAGCAGCGCGTCGCGCTGCTCGTCGGAGACCCGACCGAGCAGCTCGGCGCCGGGGCCGGCGGTTGCGCGCACCGCCTCCAGCGCGCGCCCGTCGCCGGCGACCTTCACGCGGCGACCGGCGAGCGCCGCGCCAGCCAGCGCCAGGTCGACGCGCTTGTACGGCACGACGCGGCCGAACACCAGGTAGAAGGGCTGCTCGCCGGACGGCGGCCCGGCCGCCCGGCGCTCGATCCGGAGGTAGTGGTCGACGTCGACCGGCGCGTGCACGACGACCGCCTCGCGGCCGTAGAAGCGTCCGATGCGCGCCGCGACGTGCCGCGAGTTGGCGACGAAGACGTTCGGGCGGCGCGCGCCGGCGAGGTCCGTGCGGCGCAGCCAGCCCAGCAGCGGCGGCAACATGAGCCGCGTCGCGCGGCCGATCTCCTCGCCGGCCAGGAAGTCCGGCTCCCACGCGTAGCGCATCGGCGTGTGGCAGTAGCAGACGTGCAGCGTCCCGGGCGGCGTGCGGACGTTCTTCGCGTTCGCGTGGCTGCTGGAGAGCACGAGGTCGAAGCCGCTCAGGTCGAACGACTCGAACGCGCGGTTCATCAGCGGCAGCAGCTTGGGGTAGTTGCGCGTCGCCGTCGGGACGCGGTTCAGGAACGAGGCGTGGACCGGCCGCTCGGTGATGATCGCCGGCCACGGTCTCGGGTCGTAGACGGTCGTGAACAGCTCCGCCCGGGGGAACAGCTCGAGCAGCTCGATCACGACGTCCTCGGAGCCGCCGGGGATCGTCAGCCAGTCGTGCACGACCGCGACGCGCGGGAAGCGCTCGCGCAGCGCGTCGATCAGGGCGGTCGCGTCGGTCGTGCTCACCGGCTGCGCTCCACGGCCGCCTCGAAGTCCCGCCAGCGCGCCGCGTAGGGCGCGATCCGCGCGCACAGCGCCTCCAGCTCGCGCCAGCCGGCGTCCGCCTCCCAGCCCCAGTGCAGCACGATCGGCGTCCACAGGCCGGTCCGCGCCGCGATCGCGCGCTCGACGGCTGGCAGCACGTCGCGTGCGCGGCCGTAGAACGGCGCGTACGAGGGCAGGTAGACGGCTTCGCCGCGCCATTGCGGCGCGCGCTGGAAGCCGACGTGGCGGATCCCCTCCGGGCCGCCGCCGACGATCGCGAAGCGCCGCGCGAGCGGCGGCCACTGCGCGGCGTCGAAGCGGTTGTAGGGGGCGACGAACGCGTGCGGCCGCGCGACGCCGTATCCCGCCAACTCGGCGAGCGCGCCGTCGAGCAGCGCGCCGGTCGTCCGGGCGTCGAGCCCGCACAGCTCGGAGTGGCGCCGCGGATCGGCGAAGCGCGTGCGGTGGTCGCGCCCATGCAGCGCGAGCGCGACGCCGTCGTGCGCCGCGACCTCGCGCAGCAGCGCGACCTCCTCGTCCGCCAACAGCCGCGACTCGCCGCCGGCCGGGTCGAGCGGCGCTCTGCTCACCCGCGGCAGCACGGCGACGAGGTAGGGGACCCCCGCGCCGGTCAGCAGCTCGTGGAAGCGGCGGAAGCCGTCGCATCCGAACCGCTCCGGCTCCTCCCACGCCTGGTAGTGCGGGAACTCGTCGACGCGCACCAGGAACCGCGGCGGCGCGGCCGCACGCTCGCCCAGCACCGTCCGCCGCGCCGCCACGAGCGGCCCGTCGTGATCGAGCCGCCCGAGCTTGCGCAGCACGTCCTGCGCCCAGCGCACGGGCACCCGCGGGATCGGCCGCGGCCGAATCGCGTCGAGGACGGCCGGAACCGCGACCGTCTCGGCATCGAAGAGCAGGCGCGCGGTGCGCACGGCGTCGAGGTCGGCGGACACCGCCGCGAGGCTACAACGACCGGCGGCGAGGCGGTCCGAACGACCCGCTTGCCATGATCCCGGCGTGCTGCGCGGCCGCGACATCGTCTGCGTCGGCTTCGCCGACTGGGACACCGAGCTGTGGACGAACCAGCACCATCTGATGTCGCGCCTCGCGCGCGAGAACCGCGTGCTGTTCGTCGAGTCGCTCGGGCTGCGCCGGCCGCAGCTCGCCGGCAAGGACCTCAGGCGGATCGCAAGGCGGCTGCGCCGCGGGCTCGCCCCGCCGCGCGCGGCCGACGGCCTGCGCGTGCTCTCGCCGCTCGTGATCCCGCTGCACCGCTTCCGCCTCGTGCGCGCGTGCAACCGGCGCCTGCTGCCATGGCTCGTGCACCGCGCGGCGCGCCGGCTCGGCTTCGAGCGGCCGATCCTGTGGGCGTACGTGCCGCAGGCGGAGGCGCTGCTCGCCGCGCTCGACCCCTCGCTCGTCGTCTACCACTGCGTCGACGACATCGCCGCCCAGCCGGGCATCGACGGCGCCTCGTTCCGCGCGGCCGAGCAGCGCTTCGCGCGCCGCGCGGACCTCGTGCTCGCGAGCGCGCCGTCGCTCGCCGACCGCATGCGCACGCTCAACGGGAACGTGCTCGACGCGCCGAACGTCGCCGACACCGCGCTGTTCGCGCAGGCGCTCGCGCCCGGTCCCGTCGACCCGGCGCTCGACGCGCTGCCGCGCCCGCGCGTCGTCTTCACCGGCGCGGTCGTCGCGACGAAGCTCGACGTGCCGCTGCTCACCGCGCTGGCGCGGGCGCGGCCGGCCTGCGCGTTCGCGCTCGTCGGACCGGTCGGCCCCGGCGATCCGCGCACGGACGTCTCGGCGCTCGCGGCCGAGCCGAACGTCCACCTGCTCGGCCCGCGCCGCTACGAAGAGCTGCCGGCGGTCCTGCGCGGCGCCGACGTCGGCCTGATCCCCTACGCGCGCAACGAGCTGACCGACGCGATCTTCCCGATGAAGGTCTACGAGTACCTCGCCGCCGGCCTGCCCGTCGTCGCGACGCGGCTGCCGTCGATCGCCGGCGTGCCGGAGGTCGCGACCGCCGGCGACGCGGCCGCGCTCGCGGCGCTGATCGACGACGCGCTCGCGCACAACGACCCGGCGCGCCGGGCGGCGCGCTCGCGCGCCGCCGAGGCGCACTCGTGGGAGGCGCGCCTCGCCGAGATCGCCGTCGCGATCGAGCGGCTCGCATGAGCGACGTGCTCGTCTCGGTCCACGCGCCGATCCTGCGCTCCGGCCGCGCCGTCCGCACCTACGGCGTCGCGCGGGCACTCGCCGCGGCCGGCGGTCGCGTCACGTTCGTCTACGTGCGCTTCGGCGGCGACGGGCCGGACGCCGCCCACCGCGCGATCCCCGGGGTCGCGTTCGAGGCGGTCGAGCCCTCGCGCGGGCTGCGGCGCGCGCTCGCCTACAGCGCCGCCCGCCTGCGCGGCGTGCCCCACGACTTCGCGCGCGGCGTCTCGCCCGAGCTTACTGCGACGGTCGCGCGGCTCGCGGCCGACCCCGCGACGCGCGTGATCGCCGACGGCCCGACCGAGGCGGCCGCGCTCGCCGGCCTCGCGCGGCGCCGGCCGGTGATCTATAACGCGCACAACCTCGAGTCGGCCTACCGTCACGAGCTGGCCGCCAGCGCCGGCCTCGGCTCGCCCCGGCGGCTGCGGCGCTTCGAGCGCGGCGTGCTCGCGCGCGCCGCCGAGGCGTGGATGGTCAGCGAGGCCGATCTCGCCGCCGCGCGCGAGCTGTCCCCGAGCGCGACCCTCCGCCTCGTCCCGAACGTCGTCGACGTCGCCGCGATCGCGCCCGTGACGCCCGACCGCGCCGCCCGCCGCGCGCTCTTCGTCGGCAACTTCACGTACGAGCCGAACCGCACCGGCCTCGACTTCCTGCTCGCGCAGGTGATGCCGCGCGTGTGGGAGCGGCTGCCGGACGCGCGCCTGCGGCTCGTCGGCGCCGGCCTCGACGCGCCGCCGTCGAGCGATCCGCGCGTCGAGACGCTCGGCTTCGTGGAGGACCTCGCCGACGCCTACGCGAACGTCTCGGCCGCCGTCGTGCCGCTGCTCCAGGGCGGCGGCACGCCGCTGAAGTTTGTCGAGGCGCTCGCGTACGGGCTGCCGGTCGTCGCGACGCCGCGTGCCGCCGCCGGGCTCGCGGTCGCGGACGGCGTGGACTGCCTGCTGGCGCAGGATGCCGACGCGTTCGCCGGCGCGCTCGCGCGCGTGCTGCGCGACGGCGATGCCGGCCTCGGAGCGCGCGGCCGCGCGCTCGCCGCCGAGCGCTACTCGATCGAGGCGCTCAGCGCGCTGGTGGCGCGGCGCTGACGGTCGCGAGCGTGCGCCGCAGCCCTTCGGCGAGCCCGACCTGAGGCGCCCAGCCGAGCAGCTCGCTCGCGCGCGCGGCGTCGAGGCAGGAGCGCAGCACCTCGCCCTGGCGCGCCGGTGCGTGGACCGGCTCGAAGCATTCGCCGCCCTCCAGCGCGCGGAACGCCGCGACCAGCTCCAGCACGGAGGTCTCGACGCCGGTTCCGACGTTGATCGAGCCGCCGACGTCCAGCTCAGCGGCGCGCAGGTTCGCCGCCACGACGTCGCCGACGTAGGTGTAGTCGCGCGTCTGCTCGCCGTCGCCGTAGATCGTCGGCGTGCGGCCGTCGGCGAAGCAGCCGCAGAAGATCGCGATCACGCCGCCCTCGCCGAGCGGGTCCTGGCGCGGCCCGTAGACGTTCGCGTAGCGCAGCGCGACGGTCGAGAGACCGTGCAGGCGCGTGAACAGCGCGCAGTAGCCCTCGCCCGAGAGCTTGCCCATCCCGTAGGGGGCGAGCGGCTGCGCGGGCGCGCCCTCCGGCGTCGGCACCTGCTCGGCCTCGCCGTAGACGGCGCCGCCCGTCGCCGAGTAGACCACGCGCCGCGCGCCGGCCGCCTGCGCGGCGGCGAGCACGTTGATCGTGCCCTCGACGTTCACGCGCGCGTCGGCGGCGGGGTCGGCGACCGAGCGGCGCACGTCGATCTGCGCGGCGAGGTGGAAGACGCGCTCGGGCCGCACCGCCGCGAACAGCTCGCGCAGCGGCTCGGCGTCGCAGATGTCCAGCTCGTGCAGGGTCGCGCCCTGCGCGAGCGCGCCGTCGAGGTTCGCGCGCCGGCCGGTCGAGAGGTCGTCGACGATGGCGACGTCCTCGCCCCGCTCCAGCAGCGCGTCGACGAGGTTCGAGCCGATGAACCCCGCTCCCCCGGTGACGATCGCGGTCATAGGCGGGACAGACTAGTTGCTCGGGGACGTCTGGACATCCGTCCAACGAGCCCGGCCGTGCTTCTGCTTCGGCCGCGCGCCGCCGAACTTGAGCGTGGGCACGGCGACTGCCGGGCTCGCTTCCCCGACAACGGCACCCCCGCCGCGAGGTGGGTCCGCAAAGCCAGGGGTCTCTCGCAGACAGCCCGGCTACCGAAGGAGACTCGATGCTCGCGTTCCCCATGCGCAAGCCGCTGCGCATGCTCATCGCCACCGTGCTGCTCGCCGGCGCGCTGATCGCGCTCGCGGCCGATCCGGGAGCCGCGAGCTCCGCACGTCATCGCACTGCGCATGCCTCGCGCAAGGCCGTCGCGGCGCGGGTCGCCGTCGCGCGCCTCCAGCGCGCCGCCAACGCCCAGCGCGCCGCCGACCACCGCCTCGTCGCGGCCGCGCACGCGCTCAAGCGCTGCCAGCGCCGCCACGCCGGCGCCTGCCGCGCGCAGCGCCGCGCGCTCCAGCTCGCGGGCCGCCGCCTCCAGCTCGCGCAGCGCCGCCTCAACCGGCTGGCGCGCAACGAGGCGCGCCGCGCGAAGGCGGGCGCCACGGCCCCGGCGCCGACGATCACCGTCAGCGGCCAGACGCTCACGTGGAACGCGCTCAGCAACGTCAATCGCTACGTGTTCGTGCGCAAGGTCCCGGGCCTCGCCGACCAGTACTCGGTCATCAGCGGCACGTCGATCACGCCGCCGGCCGTGCCGGGGCAGACCGTCAAGTACAGCGTGCGCGCGGACGTCAGCGGAAGCGCCTGGGCGCCCGAAGTCTCGATCACCTACCCGTCCGTGACGAGCGCGCCGGCGCCGAGCACGGGTACGACGACGAGCCCGAGCGTGAACCTGCTGGCGGCGCCGCAGCTCACGGTCTCCGGCACCACGCTGACGTGGAACCAGGACGGCACCGTCACGACGTACGTGCTCGTCACCAAGGTCAGCGGGCAGGCGGACGCGTACTCGGCCGTCAGCGGCACGTCGATCACGCCGCCTGCGGTCCCCGGCCAGACGGTCCAGTACAGCGTGCGCACCGCCGTCGACGGCAGCGCATGGGCGCCTCAGGTCGCGATCACCTATCCGGCGGTCACTACCGCCACCACCACCGCGCCCGCGCCCGCGCCAAGCCCGACGCCGGTCACGGGCAGCTTCCAGATGGGCGTCGTCGCCGGCAGCGCGCTCAACTACGAAGAGAGCTTCATCGCGAGCCTCGGCGCGCACACCGCCCGTCTCAACACGAGCATCGACACGACGGCGGCGCAGCTCGCGACGACGATGGACCTGTATGCGAGAGCGGGCATCCGGCCGCTGCTGATGGCGGAGTTCTACGGCCGCGTCCCGACGACGGCGGAGGCGCAGAACCTTGCGAGCTGGGCCGCGGCGTACGGGCCGGGCGGGACCTTCTGGGCGGGCAGGAGCTACCCCGCCAACACGGCGGTGACGGACATCGAGTTCGGCAACGAGACGAGCTACAGCTACGAGTTCTCCGACAACTCGCTCTCGACCTACGCCGCCCGCGCGCAGTCCTACGCGCTGATGGCGAAGACGGCCGCGCTCGCGATCCGCGCCGCCAACCCGAACGTCGGGCTGCTGATCCAGGCCGACAACGCGGTCAACCAGGACGCATGGGTCGTGAACATGTTCCGGGCGGTCCCCGACCTCGGCAGCTACGCCGCCGGCTGGACGATCCACCCCTATGGCCCCAACTGGGCGACGCGGATCGACTCGACCGTCAACTCGACGCACACCGCCGGCTCGCCCGACCTGCCGATCTGGGTGACCGAGTGGGGCCTTTCGAGCGACAACGGCCGCTGCCTCTCCGACAACTACGGCTTCAACGCCTGCATGACCTACGACGAGGCCGCCACGACGCTGCACAGCACGCTGGCGGGGATGGAGAGCCGCTACGGCAGCCGCCTCGGCGCGTTCTTCCTCTACCAGGCGCACGACCAGTACGCGACCGGCACGCAGACCGGCCGCGAGGCGTACTTCGGCGCGCTCCAGAGCAACGGCGCGCCGAAGGGCGCCTACACGACCGAGGTCAAGGCCGACCTGGCGGCGAACTGAGCGGGCGCAGCGCGGCGCGCCGAACCGCTGCTCAGCGCCGCGAGCAGGCCGAGCTGCGCGCCGAGCAGGACGGTGAAGCGCGCGTCGACCCCCGTGAAGCTCGCCGTCGTCTCGATCGCGATCAGCCCGGCGAAGCCGACGAGCGAGGCGAGCCCGAAGCAGCGGAGCAGCGGCTCGGGATTGCGCCGCCAGGTCCGCCACGCGAGCACGAAGCCGCCGATCAGCAGCGCGACGAACGCCGCCGCGCCGAGGATCCCCAGCTTCAGCCACCACCACAGCAGCGCGAAGTGCACGTACAGGCGCCCGTCGACGTGCTCGACCGGCAGCGAGCGCGCGCTCGCGACCCAGCCTCGCTCGAGCCCGATGCCGGCGATCGGGTCTCTCTTGATCTGGGCGATGACGTTGGCGCGCTCGTCGAGCCGGTAGCGGTCTTCCGCGTTGCTCTCCAAGTTCGTCGGCGCGAGCGACTGCACGCGGTTGGCGAGCGGCGTCTGCGCCTGGAAGCCGACCGAGCCGAGCACCCAGATCGCGGCCGCCACGAGCACCACCACCGGGATCAGCGCGCGCCGGCCGCGCCGCGAGGTGCCGAGCAGCAGCACGAGCGCGAGCCCGAGCACGGCGGCGATCCAGAACGAGCGGCGATAGGACAGCACGAGCGAGGCGGTCAGCAAGGGCACGGCGAGCGCCATCCAGCGTTCGCGCGCCAGGCCGCCGACCAGCGCCGCGACGGTCCCCAGCAGCGCGATCATGATCAGCCAGTTCGCGGTCGGCTCGTAGTAGGTGAGGTGCGTCCCGCCGCCCAGCTCGACGCTGCCGCCGCCCGCCATCACGACCAGGCCGACGACCGCCTTCAGCACGGCGAGCGCGAGCGCGCCCTTCAACAGCAGCGCGATCCGCTCGCGGTCGAGGTCGAGGTTGACGATCGCCGGCGGGATCACGAGCAGGTAGAAGAGCACGTGCATCGCGAACAGCGTGTCTCTGAAGTTCGCGCCGCCCGCCCGCGTCACGACGAACCCGGCCGTCATCGCGAGCGCCACGAGCAGCAGCGGGAACCCGAGCGCGCCCGGCACGTGCGGCTGTCTGCGCCGGCGCACGAGGTCCGCTCCGACCGCGACGCCCGCCAGCACGACGAGCACGTCGAGCGCGGTGAGCTGCTTGTAGACGTGGTCGTAGAGGTGCGTCGTCGCGGAGATGCCGAACGTCGGCCCCTCGCAGATGATCGGCGCCGCGACGGCCGTCGCGACCGCCACGAGCGGCCGTCGCAGCACCACGACGACGCCCACGAGGATCAGCGGGACGAACAGGCCCACGCCGCCGAGCCGCCGCTCGGCGAAGACCGCGATCGCGAGCGTCGCGACCGTCGCGAGCAGCGCCGCCAGCAGCGACTCCGCCCAGAAGCCGCGCAGTCGCTGGCGAAGCGCGAGCATCGCTGCGCTCGCTAGCGCGCGGCGCGCCGGTGACCTGAGAGCGGCGGCAGCGCTTCCGCTCCGTCGACGAGCGCCGGCTCGGCCGGGCCGTAGGCGCCGTAGCCGTAGCGACCGCCGCCGCGCATGCCCGTCACGACCAGGCCGATCGGCTGGAGCATGTGGCGGTCGAGGATCGAGCGCGCTCTCTGGACCTGGTCGCGCGTCGTGTGGCCGAGCCGCGCGACGATCAGCGCCGCATGGATCGCCGGGTTGTTGAGCAGGACCTGCGCGTCGGCGACCGGGTTGAGCGGCGGCGCGTCGATGACGACCATCGTATCGTCGCTCGCGAGGTCCGCCAGCAGCGCCGAGACGGCGGGCGAGCTCAGCAGCTCGGAGGGGTTCGGCGGCAGTTCGCCGGCCGGCAGCAGGGAGAAGTTCGGGAGTGCGGAGTGCGGCTGGATCAACGCGTCGCCGAGGTCCACCTGCCCGGTCAGCACCGTCGTCACGCCGCGCCGCGGGTCGAGCGCGAAGTGCTGCGAGAAGCTCGGCTGGCGAAGGTCGAGCTCGACGACGACGACGCGGCGGCCGGCGAGCGCGATCGCGTGTCCGAGGTCGATCGAGACGGTCGACTTGCCCTCGCTCGCGACGGCGCTCGTGATCAGCAGCGTGTCGAGCTGGCGCGTGACCGCGATGAAGTCGAGCGCGCTGCGCAGGATCCGGTAGGGCTCGAGCGAGTGCCCGCGTTCGCCGCTGCGATCCCGCCTGAAGGCGCTCGGCGGGATCGTCGCGAGCACCGGCAGGCGGTAGCCCCGCTCGAAGCCCTCGATCGCGTTCACGCGCCGGTCGAGCGACTCGAGCAGGAACACGAGCGCCGCCGACAGCGCCAGGCCGACGAGCAGGCCGAGCACGATCGTCGTCTTGAGGCTCGTGCCGCTCGGCTTCGAGGGCCGGCTCGCGCGCGAGATGATCTGGAGGCCGCTGCTCGCGATCGCGCGCAGCTCGTCGAGCCGCTGGCTCGACTGCTCGAGCGCGAGGCGGTTCGCCGAGTTCGGCGCTGCCGCGTTGATCTGCGTCTGAAGGTCGGCTTTCGCGGCGTCGATCGAGGCGAGCTGCGACTGCGTCTCGGTCGCGAGGTACTGGTCGGCGAAGGCGTTCGCGAGGCGTACCGAGAAGATCGGGTTGTCGGTCGAGGCGGTGATGTTGATGACGTCCGCGTTCGGCGCCGCCTCGACGCTCACCGCGCTCTGGAGCGTCTCCGGCGAGGCTGGCGATCTGATCTCCGTTCTGACCGCCTGCGCGACGTTGCGCGAGGAGGCGATCAGCACGTTCGTGGCGGCGTCGCGCGCCGGGTCGCCGCTGCCCTGCTGGACCTGGAGCGCGGACTGCGTGAGCGTCGTGTTGCCGAACGCGACGCTGGCGGTCGCGTCGTAGCTGCGCGTCGAGGTCTCGTAGCGCGCGACCGCCGCCACGATGCACGCCAGCACGATCCCGGCGACGAGCGGCCAGCGGCGCCGCATCACGTCGAGGAACGACGACAGCGACTCGCGCTCGGCGGGCTCCTCGACCGAGGCCGCGGCGGGGCTCAGGCCACCGGCCATCGCGGCGTCCGGTTCTCGGCGAGCATCACCGCGCGAATGTTACTCACGGGTGACGTCGGCCTCAGCGTGCTTGGACGGTCGTCCAGCGCTCCGGTGCGCCGGGTCGCAGCGGCACTATCCTGCACGCCCACCATATGATGCGTCGCCTGTCCCCCAGCGTCGAAGCCCCGGTGGTCGTGATCGGCGCCGGCCCGCACGGTCTCGCGGCCATCGCGCACCTGCGCGCGGCCGGCATCCCGACGCGCGCGTTCGGCGAGCCGCTCGCCTTCTGGCGCGGCACGATGCCGGCCGGGATGCTGCTGCGCTCCTCGGAGGACGCGTCGAACATCGACGATCCGGCGCGCGAGCTGACGCTGAAGGCATGGAGCGCGGCGACCGGTCGGCCGGTCGTCAAGCCGGTCCCGATCGGCGACTTCATCGACTACGGGATGTGGTTCCAGGAGCGCGTCGTCCCCGACCTCGACCGCCGCATGGTCGCCGCGGTCGCCCGGCGCGGCGGCGAGCTGACCGTCACGCTGGCGGACGGCGAGCAGCTCGCGGCCGCGCGCGTCGTCGTCGCGGCGGGCCTCGCGCCGTTCGCGCGCGTGCCGGAGCCGTTCCGCGATCTGCCCGAGGCGCTGCGCTCGCACACGTCGGCGGTGCCCGACGTGGAGCGCTTCGCCGGCAGATCGGTCGCCGTGATCGGCGGCGGCCAGAGCGCGCTCGAGGGCGCCGCGCTGCTGAACGAAGCCGGGGCGCAGGTCGAGGTGCTCGCGCGCGCGCGGCGGATCTTCTGGCTCGGACCCGGCGGGCCGGCCGGACACAGATGGGGCACCGTCGTGCCGCCGACCGCGCCGCGGCCCGTCGCGGCCGTGGCCAATGGCGCGCCGACCGCGCGCCCGAGCCTGCGCGAACGCTACGGGCTCTACTGGCGCGCGTCGCCGACGGAGGTCGGCGGCCGCGTCACGGGCTGGATCGGCGCGGCGCCGGACGTCTGCCACGCGCTCCCGCGCGACCTGCGCATCCGGCTGGCCGACGACGCGGCGAAGGCCGCGGCGGCCTATTGGCTGCGTGACCGCCTGCGCGCGATCCCGCTCGTGCTCGGTCGCAGCGTCGTCGAGGCGCACGAGCAGGAGGGACGCGTGCGCCTGCGTTTGGACGACGGCGGCGAGCGCGTCGTCGACCACGTCGTGCTCGGGACCGGCTACGCGATGGACGCGCGCCGCTACCCGTTCCTCGCGCCCGAGCTGGCGGCCGAGCTGAAGGTCGCGGGTGGCTATCCCGTGCTGCGCCGCGGACTCGAGTCCTCGGTGCCCGGCCTGCATTTCCTCGGCGCGCCGGCGTACGGCAGCTTCGGCCCGGTGATGCGCTTCGTGATCGGCACCGCCTACGACGCGCCCGCGCTCGTGCAGGGCATCCGCGGCCAGCGGCGGCCGCTGTTCCGCTGGGCGTTCTGAGCGCCGCCCGCGCTCAGGCGCGCCGGTGCGCGCCGAGCATGGCGTCGTAGAGCGCGACGGTGCGTCGCGCGATCGCGTCCCACCCGTAGCGCTCGTCGGCGAGCGCGCGCGCCGCGGCGCCGCGCGCGCGGCAGGCGTCGCGGCCGGCGGCGACGATCGCGCGCAACTGCCGCGCCAGCGCCTCCGGGTCGGCGCGCGGGCAGACCCAGCCGGTCTCGCCGTCGACGACGTACTCCGGCAGGCCGCCGACCGGATAGACGACGGCGGGACGGCCGTAGCCGCAGGCGAGCAGCAGCACGCCGCTCGCGCTCGCTCGCTTGTAGGGCAGCGCGGCGACGTCGGCGGCCGCGAACAGCCGCCCGGCCTCCTCCGCCGGGACGAAGCGCTCGCGCACGACGAGGCGACCGGCGAGCCGCGCGTCGGCGCGCAGGTCGGCGACGTCGGCGAGCGCGCCCTTGTCCTCGCCGGCGAGCACGACGCGCAGCTCGGGGACCTCGGCCGCCGCGAGCAGCAGGTCGCGCACGCCCTTGTCGGGGCGCAACTGGCCGAACAGCAGCACGACGAGCTCGTCGTCCCGGGCGCCCAGCTCGGCGCGCGCGGCGTCCGGGTCGGCGTCGGGCGCACCGCGGCGCGCGAGCCCGCCGTACTCGCCGTGCGGGATCGCGACCGCCTTCGCGGCGGTCCGCGGCGGCAGCGCGGCGCGGTCGTGCTCTGCGTGGATCACGAGGCGCGCGGCGCAGCGGTCGGTCAGCGCGCGCGAGCGCGCGTACGCATGCTCGCCGCGCTCGAACGTGTTGTGCGGCGTCCACGCGAACGGCCGCCCGACGGCGCGCAGCGCCAGCGCCTGCACGGCGCCGAGCGGCGGCCACTCGCCGCCCTGCACGTGCACGACGTCGACGGCGCGCGCGAGCGCCAGCAGCGGCGCGTTCGCCGCCAGGTGCGTGACGCCGTTGACGGCCTTCGACAGGCGCGCGCGGCGGATCGCGCGGCCGAGCGCCGTGCGCCCGCGCACGTAGGGGAACAGCCCGTGGCGCGCGACACCGGGCGCCGGCGGATAGCCGTGGTCACGCGCCGTCGCGACGTCGACGCGACAACCCGCGCGCGCCAGCGCCGCCGCCAGCTCGGCGGTGTAGTCGGCGACGCCGCCGACCCCGCCCTCCTCGACCAACAGGACGCGCATGCGCGCGCAGGCTATCGCGCCGCGGTCAGGCCGCCGCGCCGGGGCGCGGTCCGCGGCGCTCGACCTCAGCCGGTCGTGCCGGCTCTCCAGTGCGCCGCGACCTGCGTCGGGCTGAGCACCGCGTTGTAGACGGCGGGCTCGTCGATCGTGCCGGCGAAGAACTCGCTGGCGCCGTCCCACGAGCCGACGAACAGCCAGCGCGTCGTCACGCTGGCGCCGCCGGTGAGCGCGGCGGAGGCGACCTGGACGCCGTTGACGTACAGGCGCTGCGTCGTGCCGTCGTAGGTGCCGACGACGTGGTAGGTGCCGCCCGCGGCGATCGTGCCGGCCGGCGCCTGGAGCCGCCGGCGCGTGCCGCTCTGCATGATCGTGAACTCGAGCAGCGGGCCGTTGAACTGGAGCGAGTACGACTCGGCCTTCGTGAGGATCGAGCGGAACGTGCCGGAGGTCGGCAGGCTCGTCGGCTTGATCCACGCCTCGAGCGACAGCGAGCTCGTGAGCGAGAGGGCGGAGGAGTTCGCGACCGCGACGCGTCCCGTGCTGCCGTTGAACGCGACCGCCTTGCTCGCGCTGTCGGCCGCCAGCAGCGAGGCCTGACCGAGCGTCACGCCGCCGGTGTACGTGCCCGCGGTTCCGCCGCTGACCTGGTTGGCCGCGGTCGTGCCCGAGCTCTCGCCGAGGCGCCACCACTCGATCGGGTGGTCGGCCGCCACGACGCTCGCGTAGGAGGCCGGCGGCGGCGCCGCCTGCGTCGTCGCCGAGGCGACCGCTGACCAGGCCGAGCCGTTGTTGCTCGCGTCGACGGCTCTCACGCGATACCAGTACGGCGTCCCGGCCGCCAACCCGGTGTCCGAGTAGGACGTGACGTTCGGCCCGAGCGCGATCGACGTCGGCGCGCTGAAGCCGGAGTCGGCGCTGCGCTGGAGCACCTGCCCGGCCTCGGCGGCGGCGTTGTCGCTCCACGCGAGGTCGATGCGCGCGGAGGAGACGGACGTCGCGGTCAGGTTGCTCGGCGCGCCGAGCGGGAGCTGCGCGGCGGCGTAGTGCGCGGCCACCTGCGACGGGCTGAGCGCGCTCGGGTAGGCGGACACGTCGTCGAGCGTGCCGGCGAAGAACTGCTGCGTGCCGTCCCACGAGCCGATCCGCAGGCCGCTGATCGTCAGGTCGGCGCTGCCGGTGAGCGCGGCGGAGGCAACCTGCACGCCGTTGACGTAGAGCCGCTCGGTCGCGCCGTCGTAGGTGCCGGCGACGTCGTAGACGCGGCCGGCGACGATCGTCCCGGCTGGCGCCTGGAGGCGCCGGGAGACGCCGAGCTGCACGACCGACATCTCCACCGTCGGCCCGTTCAGCTCGAGCGAGTAGGAGCCGGTCTTCGCGACGATCGTGCGGATCGTGCCGGTCGTCGGCAGGCTCGACGGCTGGATGAACGCCTCGAGCGTGACGCCGGTCGTGAGGTCGAGCGAGCCGGACTGCCCGACGCGCACGTCGGTGCCCGCGCCGCCGAAGCCGACGGCGGTGCCGCTCGCGTCGGTCGCGACGAGGCTGCCGAGGCCGAGCGTCGGCGTGCCCTCGTAGGTGCCGGGGTTGGCGACGGTCGCGTCACCCGCGATCGTCCCGCTCGTCTCGTTGAGCTTCCAGTAGGACGCCGGCCGGTCGCCGATCACCGTCGCCGCGTAGGAGGCGGTCGCCGGCGTCGTCACGGAGACGACGTTCGACCAGCCGGACGAGTTGGACCCCGCGACGGCCTTCACGCGATACCAGTAGGTCGTGCCCGCCGTCAGGCCGGTGTCAGACCAGGACTGCTGGTTGGCGCCGACGGTGACGTCGGTCGGCGAGGAGAACGACGAGCTCGCGCTGCGCTCGACCACCTGGCCGGTCTCGCCGGTCGAGTTGTCGAGCCAGCCGAGGTCGACCTGCGAGGTCGAGCGGGCGGCGGCGCTGAGGTTGCTGGGCGCGGCCAGCGTCGCGGCGCTGGCGGCGCTGTAGTGCGCCTGCACCTGCGCGGCGCTCAGCACCGTGCCGTAGACCGCCGGCTCGTCGATCGTCCCGGCGAAGTACTCCGTCGTCCCGTCCCACGAGCCGACGAAGATCGGGTTCGTCGTGACGGTCGCGCCGCCGCTCAGCGCGGCCGAGGCGACGAGCGAGCCGTTGACGTAGAGCCGCTGCGCCGTGCCGTCGTAGGTGCCGACGACGTGGTAGACGCTGCCCGCGACGATCGCGCCGGAAGGTGCCTGCAACCGCCGGCGCGTGCCGCTCTGGATCACCGTGAACTCGAGCCGCGGCCCGTTGAACTGGAGCGAGTACGACTCGGGCTTCGTGAGGATCGTGCGGAAGCTGCCGGTGGCCGGCAGGCTCGTCGGCTTGATCCACGCCTCGAGCGAGAAGCTGTTCGTGAAGTTGAAGGCGACGGCCGGGGGAATCGTCATGAAGGCCGTGGAGCCGTTGAACGCGGCCGCCGCGTTCGCGTCCTGCGACAGCAGCGAGGGCTGGCCGAGCGTGACGCCGCCGCTGTACGTCCCGTTGTTGAGGCCCTCCTGGTCGATCGCGGTCGTGCCGGACGCGTCGCCGAGGCGCCACCAGCCGACCGGGTTGTCGGCCGCGATCGCTCTGCCGTAGGCGCTCGTCGGCGGGGGCGGGGGCGGCGGCGGCTCGTAGTCGATCGTGTCGGTCGCGATCGGCCCCCACTTGCCCGTGTTGTCCTGGAAGACGACGGAGACGGTGCGGATCCGGGTCGCGTTCGAGCCGCCGGTCGAGGGGTCGGTGAGGTCCCACGAGACGTTCTGGGGGATCGAGTCGTACGACGTGTTCGCGTACTGCTTCCACGTGTTGCCGTCGTTCGAGACTCTGAACGCTCTCACGCCGCTGACGTCGTCGCGGCCGAGGATCGAGAGGCTGACCGCGCCGGTGCTCGTCGTTCTGTCGACGTGGTTGATCGTGACCGTGCCGCTCGGCGGGTCGCCGTCGACGATCTGGCCGCCGGAGACGGTGAAGACGGTGATCGCCGAGTTGTCCGCTTCGCCCTCGCGTGAGCCGTCGGCCTTGCTCGCGCTCTCGTAGACCAGGTTCTCGGGGTCGGCGACCGAGCGCAGCACGTACGTGCCGTCGGCGAGCGTGCTCTGTCCGAGGTCGATCCACTGCTGGAAGCGGTAGTAGTCGTACGTGTCGCCCCAGCCCGGCGAGAGGCCCTCGCGGATGATCTCGTTCGAGTCCGGCAGGCAGTTCGCGGGCGGGTATCTCGGCGGCCAGATCGCCGCGAGCACGGAGGTGACGAACTCCTCGTCCTCGACGCAGCTCGTCGTCTTGGCGCCGATGATGTCCGGCTGGCCGATCGTCTCGCCGCTGGCGATCCACGCGTCGTACCCCGCTCTCGTCCAGAGCTGGTACTCGCCCCAGTGGTCGAAGTGGTAATGCTGATGGACCGCGTGGTAGTAGAGCGTGCTGCCGGGGATCGCGATGTCGACGTAGCCGCCCTGGTCGTCGTAGATGCGCTGGTAGGCCTGGCCCGCCGGCGGGTTGAGCGTCGGGTCGATTCTCGCCCAGATCTCGACCGGTCCCTCGCCGGCGTTGTAGACCGTGTTCGAGAAGCGCAGGACGTTGTGCAGGTCGCCGGAGCCGTCGGCGCTGACGTCGGTGCGGTCGAAGCGCAGCAGGCGCGGCGGCAGCGTCTTGAGGTTCGGGTACAGCAGCGTCGCGGCGTGCGCGGCGGCCGGGATCGCGAGCAGCAGCAGCGCGAGCATGAGCGATGTCAACCAACGTGGACGCATGTGCGAGCCGGCCACGATCGCTGACCGCCAAACGGCTTGTCAAGGACGGTCTGGACGCACTGGACGCAAATGGCCGCCGGCGTTCTCGGCGGCTCAGCGTCCAGTCCGCTTGATGACCGCCAGCCGCGTCAGCCGGCGCCCCAAGACCGCGCGCACCCACGCGAAGCCCGGACCCGGATCGCGCGGGTCGAGCAGGCCCAGCTCGCGCGCCTTCAGGTACGGGCGCAGCAGCCCCAGCAGCCGCACTGGCCGGCGGGCGGCCGGCGTCTCGCGCAGCTCCTCGCGGATCACGAGCGCGTCGAGCAGCGGGACGACGATCCCGACGCCGGCGCGCGGCTCCGGCGCCGGGCCGAGCTCGCGGCCGAGCAGCGCCGCCACCAGCCTCCGGCTCGCGTCCGCGCCGCACGCGTCGCCGAGGCCCCACTGCGCTGGCACGCGCACGTTGACCTCGATGAACCAGCGCTCGTCGGTGTCGGGATGGCGCTTGGTCTCGACGCCCGCGACGCCGACGAAGCCGGCCGCGTCGAGCACCGCTCTCGCGAGCGCCGTCGTCTCCGGCAGCGGGTCGGAGAAGCCGACGGCGGTCGCGCCGAAGCCGCGCGGCGACTGGCGCAGCTTGCGGCAGCCGAAGCAGACGGGGAAGCTGCCGTCGGCGAGCCGCACGACGATCGCCTCCTCGACGTCGGCGTCCCCACCGGGGACGTACTGACACAGCAGCATCCCGACGCCGTCGCGCAGCGGCCGCTCCAGGCGCGCCGCCGCCTCGTTCGCGTCGTTGACGACGAAGACGCGCTCCTCGCCGTAGCGGCCGCGCCAGTCGTGCGAGAAGATCGGCTTCACGACGCACGGCCACGGCGCCTCGGCGGCGAGCGCGTCCAGCTCCTCGACGCCGTGCACGACCCGCGTCCACGGCACGTTGACCCCGGCCGCGCGCGCGATCCCGTCCGCCGTCTGCTTGTCCATCAGCGCCAGGTGGGCGGCGCCTGAGACTTCGAACGCGTGCGCGTTGGCGGGGACGCGGTGCGCCTGCTTCGCGAGCAGCTCGCTGCCGCGGTCGGTCATCGGGAAGACGGCGAGCTCCTCGCCCGCCGCCGCGAGCCGCTCGATCGCCGCCAGCCACGGCTCGCCGTCGCCGCCGAACGGGGCGATCACCTTCTCGACGCGGCGGCTGCGCGTCTCCCAGTCGTGGCCCGGGGCGACGATGTTCGTCACGCGCGCGTCCGCGCGAACCATCGCGCGGGAGAGCGCGAGGCCCGAGCTGTGCGGCTCGAGCACGACGACGTGGGGCCAGGAGCGCGCGCTCACGAGCGGCCGATCATACGCCGCGTCGGAGCAGCCGCCGGAGCTGTGCCTGGCGCCGCTCGGGCAGGCGGCGCGCGAGCCTGCGCAGGCCGAAGCGCAGGTGCTTCGGAGCGAGCCGCAGGCGGATCAGCGGGTAGCGCCGGCCGAGCGGGAAGACCGTGCGCCACGCGAGCGGGCGGTTCTCGTCCGACAGGCGCCACTTGTACTCGTGGGCGCCGCCGCCGAGGTCGGCGCTGCGCGCGCCGCTGGCCGCGCCGGCCTCCAGCGCGAGCAGCATCGTCTGCGTCCCGGGCGCGTGCTTCGCCCACGCGGGATCGAAGCCGCCGCCCCAGAAGCCGAGCGCGTCGCCGGCGCGCAGCACGAGGTCGGCCGCGATCGGGCCGTCGGGGCCTTCGAGCAGCGCGACGGCGAGGCGGTCGTCGGCCAGCGCGCGCGCGGCCGCGCCGATCACGCGCTGCGCCTCGTCGCCGACGTTCGAGCCGCCGCGCTCCTCCCAGCGCGCGTGGTGCAGCCGCAGCAGCGCCTCCACGGCGTCCGCGTCGGTCGCGAGCCGGCCGCGCACCCCCTCCTCCTCCAGCCGCCGCGCGACGCGGCGCGCCTCCTTGCGGAACTTGCGCTCGCGCCGCGCCATCCACGCCTCGTAGTCGCCGTCGAGCGCGATCGCCGGCGAGTCCATCGTCACGTCGGTGCGCACGCGCGGGCGCAGACCGGGTCGGTGGGGCCAGCGTTCGGCGACCAGCTCGGGCCATGGGTCGGCGGCGTCGATCCCCTCGAACACGACGCTCGCCGGCGGGGGGTCGGCGGCGGCGAGCCCCGCGGCGAGCGCGGCCGCGACCGCGCGCTCGCGGCCCGCCTGCGCGAGCGGGCCGATCCGGTGGGTGAAGCCCGCGCCGAGCAGGCGGTACTCGGCCAGGCCGTAGGCGACCTGGGCGAAGAACGGGCCGACGCCGACGAGCGCCCCGTCTGCGTCCAGCGCGAGCACGACGCGCAGGCGCGCGTCGCCGCTACGGCCTTCCTGCCACCACGCGAGCATCCACGCGGGCGTGCAGAACGGCCGCCCGGCGGCCTGCGCGAGCGCATCCCACGCGTCGAGATGGGGCGCCAGCTCGTCCACGTGCTCGACCACGGTCAAGCCCAGCGCGGGGGAGGGGGGCGGGCGCACCGGCGGATAGTATGCGCCGCCCGTGGGTCGCGACCGCATCGTCTCCATCCAGACCACGAACGAGCGCGGGGGGGCCGAGTACGCGAACGTCGACCTGCTGGAGGCGCTGCGCCAGCGCGGGCACGACGTGCTGCTCGTCACGAACGTGCCCGACATCGCGGCCAGGACGCGGGTGCCGGTCGCCGCGATCGACCTCGGGCCGAAGCTCAACAGACGCAGCGTCGCGCGGACCGCGCTCGCCGCGCCGCGCACGCTCTGGCGGATCGCCCGCGCGCTGCGCGCGGCGCGTCCCGTGGGCGCGACCTTCCTGCACTTCAAGAAGGAGCAGCTTCTGACCGCGCTGCTGCCGCCCCAGCTCACGGGACGGATCGTCTGGGCGGAGTGGGGGCCGGTCCCGCCGAGCATGCGCAGCGGGCTCCCGCGCCTGCTCTACGCCCTCGCCGCCCGCCGGGCGGCGGCGATCATGGCCGTCTCGGAGGGGACGAAGCGGACCGTGGTGGACGCCGGCGTGCCGGCCGCGAAGGTGCACGTCGTGCCGAACCTCGTCGACGTGGACGACGTCAGCTTCGACGCGGCCGCGCGCGAGCGGCTGCGCGCCGAGTGGGGCGCGGGAGCCGACACGCTCGTCGCCGGCTGCATCTCGCGCTTCCAGCGGCGCAAGCGCAACGACGTCGTGATCGACGCGATCGGGCACGTCGGCGGCGACGTGCTGATCGTGCTCGCGGGCGAGGGCGAGGAGGAGGAGGCGCTGCGGGCGCGCGCTGCGCCGCACGGCGAGCGCGTGCGCTTCGCGCCGAACGTGCGCGGCCACGTCGAGGCGTTCCTGTCCGCGTGCGACGTGCTGGTGTTCGCGCCGAGCCCGACCGAGGGCGCGCCGCGCGTGATCGTGATGGCGCAGCTTGTCGGCGTCCCGGTGATCGCGACCGACCCCGAGGGCGCCGCCGAGCTGGTTCCCCCGGGGACCGGGACGATCTGCTCGCCCTCGCACGACCCGCGCGCGCTGGGCGCCGCGCTCGCCGCCTACCGCGACGAGCCCGAGCGGCGCAGACGCGAAGGCGCGGCCGGCCGCGAGGCGACGCTCGTGCGCCACGATCCCGAGCGCACGCTGCGGACGGTCGAGCGCGCGCTCGGGCTGCGCGCGTAGGCACTGCGCCGGAGCTCCGAACGGCGGCCGCGTGCGTGCGGGACGCCGGGGTGCGCCTCAGCCGCGACCGGTTACGCGGCGGCGCAGCCACCGCACGCGCTCGATCCGCTCCGGTCGCAGCGCGCGCTTGAGCGCGTCGCGGCCCTCGATGCGCGCCACCGTCGGCGCCACGCGCGCGAGCGTCAGCGGCATCCGGGGACCGGGGAGCACGAGCAGCGTCCAGCAGACAGGGTCGTCGCCGTCCGCGAAGCGGCGCTTGAATAGCTGGTCGCCGGGTCCCCAGTCGAGCCGCTCGTCGCCGCGTGCGAACGCGTCCTCGATCGCGTGCAGCATGCAGGCGTTCGAGACGCCGAGGTCGGCGTGGCGCGGATCCCAGCCGCCGTTGATCGAGGCGACCTCGCCGCCGGCCGCCGCGAGCAGCTCGGCCGCGACCGGCTCCCCGTCCAGCTCCACGACGTAGAGGCGGAAGCGGCCGTCGGCGGCGTGTGCGCGGCCGACCTCCGTGTAGACGCGCGTGAGCTGCGCCTCGCGCTCGACGATCGCGGAGGCGCCCCTGCCCTCCCAGCGCGCGGCGTGCAGGCGCATGAACGCCGCGACGTCGTCGTCGAGCGTCTCCGGCGTGGCCATCCGCACCGTTCCGCCGGCCGCCTCGACGTCGCGGCGCAGCTTGCGCATGCGCTTGCGGAAGTGCGATCTCTTGCCGGCGAGCCACGCGTCGAGCGACCCGGCGGCGAGCGTGACGACGTGCGAGTCCTGGATGTAGTACCGGCGCACGGCCGGACGCACCGCGCCGGGCCAGCGCTCGGCCAGCGCGGCCGGCCAGTGCGTCGCCACCGGCCCGGACTCGAGCGCGATCACGTCGGCGCGCGGCCGCGCCCTCGCGAGCGCGCCGGCGACCGCCGCCGCTGCGTCCCACTCGCGTCCCGGCCGCGCGAGCGGGCCGGTGCGCGGCATCGCGCCGCCGAGCAGCCGCAGATCGGTGCGTCCGGCGCCTTTCGGCTCGGCCACGAACGGGGCGATCGCGACGAGCTCCCCGCCGTCGTGGACGGCGACGACGCGCAGCCGCGCGCCCGGAGCCGGCAGGTGACGCCAGAAGGCGAGCATCCAGGCGGGGGCGCACAGGGGACGACCGCACGCGACCGCGAGCTCGTCCCACGCCGGGGCGAGCTGCTGCAAGCGGTCGGTATCTACGACGATCTCTGCTTCGAGCGTAGATGCCACTGGCGCGCGACAGTCTAGGGATGCATCAGCCTGAGCGACTGCTCAGTCGCTTGAGCCGCGCGACCTGCTCGTCCGAGAGCATGCGCATGGCGGCCGAGCGCAGGCGCGCGCGGGCGAGCGCGCGCGCCGAGCGGGCGGCGCTCAGCGGCAGCCGCGCGCCGGGCGCGAGCAGCAGCGTCCATTCCAGCGGCGCGTCGCCGTCGGCGAAGCGCAGCTTGTAGGACTGCTCGCCGACGCCGAGGTCCAGGCGTCCGCGCCCGCGCGCGAACGCGCCTTCCACCGCGTCGAGCAGGCACAAGAGCGAGGGCTTGAACGCGGCCTGGCGCTCGTCCCAGCCGCCGTTGACGAACAGCTCGGTCCCGCCGGCCTCGATGAAGAGCTGCGCGCAGATCGGCTCGCCGCCGAGGTCGAGCATCCGCAAGGTGAGCCGGCCGTCGTCAAGCAGGCGCTCGCCGGCGTCGACGATCATCGCCGCGAAGCGCTCGCCGAGGTCGACGAGGTTCGAGTGGCCTCTGCCGTCCCAGCGCGAGGCGTGCAAGCGCACGAACGCGGCCGCGTCGTCGGCGAGCGTCGCGCGGGTGGCCACGCGCGAGCTGCCGCCGGCCTGCTCGAATCTGCGCCGCATGCGCCGCATCTGCTGGCGGAAGTTCGAGCTGCGCGCCTCCATCCACGCCTCGAACGAGCCTTCGCGCAGCGACACGAACGGGCTGCCGTCGACGTGCGTGCGCCACAGCGGCGGGCGCAGCGTCGTCGGCCAGCGCTCGCGCAGCGCCGCCTGCCACGGCCCGTCGACCGCGATCCCCTCGAACAGCAGCGCGTCGGGACAGGGCCTCGCCCGCGCGAGCGCGCGGCCGACCGCCTCGGCGACCTCCCACTCGCGGTCGGGGACCGCAAGCGGCGCGAGTCGCGCGGCGATCTCGATCCCCGGCAGCCGGTAGTCGCGCCGCCCGCCGCTGTCCGGCGTGACGTAGAACGGCGCGAGCCCGACGAGCCGCTCGCCGTCGCGCACGGCGACGCCGCGCGGGACCGCGCCCGCGGGCGCGACGTGCCGCCACCACGCGAGCACCCACGCGGGGCTCATCTGCGGGAGCGCGTCGGCGATCGCGAGCGCGTCCCACTGCGGCGCGAGCGCCGCCAGGCCCTCCACCGCGCAGATCAGCTCCGCGTCGAGCATCCGGCGGCAGCCTACCGGCGCGCGGGGCTGTCCCCGACGTGCGCCGGAACGCGCTCGAGCGCCTCCGCGGGGTCGACGCGCGGGTCGATCGCCCGCATCGGCGCGCGGCCCTTGAGCACGATCTCCTGGTACTCGGCCTCGGCGTCGGACTGCATCACGATCGCGCCGCCGACGCCGAGCGTCGCGCGCTCGCCGTCGATCACGATCGTCCGGATGACGATGTTGAGGTCGACGCCGCCGCTGAGGCCGAAGTAGCCGATCGCGCCCGAGTAGACCCCGCGCGCCTCGCCCTCGAGCTCGTCGATGATCTCCATCGTGCGCTTCTTCGGCGCGCCCGTCATCGAGCCGCCGGGGAAGCAGGCGCGCACGCAGTCGGGCGGCTCGACGTCGTCGCGCAGCAGCCCGCGCACGGTCGAGACGAGCTGGTGAACCGTCTCGTAGCTCTCGACGTGCATCAGGAACGGCACGTGCACGGTGCCGACCTCGCACACGACGCCGAGGTCGTTGCGCAGCAGGTCGGCGATCATCAGGTTCTCCGCGCGCGTCTTCTCGTCGGCGCGCAGATCCTCCGCCAGCCGCACGTCCTCGGCCGGCGTCGCGCCGCGGCGGCAGGTCCCCTTGATCGGCTTCGCCTCCGCCCAGCGGTCGCGCCCGATCGAGAGGAAGCGCTCGGGCGAGGAACTGAGCACCGCGTTGTCGCCGATCCGCAGATAGGCCGAGAAGGGCGCCGGGTTGACGCGGCGCAGCGCGCGGTAGAGCGGCAGCGGCTCCGGCCGCACCGCGGCGGTGACCTTGTTCGTCAGGCAAATCTCGTAGGACTCGCCGTCGATCAGCGCCTGCTTGCACGCCGCGATGTCGTCGAGGTACCGCGCATGCGAGCGGCTGAGGTGGAAGGGCACGGGCGGGTCGCCGCGCTCGGCCGAGGCCCGCTCCCAGTCGGGCGCGTCGATCGGCGGCAGCGAGACGAGCCGCAGGCTCGTGTCGCGGATCCAGCGCTCGCCCGCCTCGACGCCGTCGGGCTCCGCGACGCACAGCACGTAGGTCGTGCGCTCGACGTGGTCGAACGCGATCAGGCGGTCGGCGAACACGAACGCCGCGTCCGGCATCGCCGACGCGTGCGCTGCCTCGCCGCCGCAGTCGGCCTTCAGCTCGTAGCCGAGGTAGCCGGCGAAGCCGCAGTTGAAGTCGAACGGCAGGTCGTCGGAGACGTAGCGCAGCCGCCGCGTCTCGCGGCTGAGGTAGTCGAAGATCGACTCCTCGGAGGTCGCGACCGTCCCGTCAGGGCGCTCGACCCGTACGACGCCGTCGCCGACGTCGTAGGTGATCACCGCGGACAGCGGCCCGCCGGGCGCGCCCATGAACGAGAAGCGCGAGCGCTCGTCGAGCTTGCTGCTGTCGAGCCAGAAGGCGTGCGCCTCCTCGCCATACAGATGGACGAACGCGCGCTCCGGATCGACGAGCGCGTCGAGCCGCTTGACGTGCAGCGTCAGGCGCGGCCGCGCCTCCGGCCGCCGGGGTCGCGGTGGCGCGGCGCGGGCGACAGGCGCGGCGCCGTCGCGCTCCGCCGCGGCCGAGCCGTTCCCGTGCCGCGCCGCCCACGCCGCCGTCAGCGCGCCGAAGTTCGCGAGCAGCTTGCGGCCGTACTCGGTGCTGATCGACTCGGGGTGGAACTGCACGCCCCAGCGCGGGCGCGTCCGGTGCGCCACCGCCATCAGCACGCCGTCGCTCGTCCACGCGATCGGCTCGAGCTCATCCGGCAGCGGCTGCTCGACGCAGAGCGAGTGGTAGCGGACCGCCTGGAACTCGCGCGGGATCCCCGCGAACAACGGCGATTCCTCGTGCAGCACCGCGCTGACGCGGCCGTGCATCGGCTCCGGCGCGTGCACGACCGTCGCGCCGCTGACCCAGCCGAGCCCCTGATGCCCGAGGCAGACACCGAGCAGCGGGACCTCCGCCTCGGCGATCGCGCGCGCGCAGACGCCGAAGTCCTCCACGCGGTCCGGTCGTCCCGGGCCGGGCGAGACGACGACGTTGTCGAAGGGGAGCGCGCGCAGCTCCTCCCAGCTCGCCTCGTCGTTCTTGACGACGAGCGGCTCGTCGCCGTTCGCCTCCGCCAGGAGCTGAAAGAGGTTGTAGGTGAACGAGTCGTAGTTGTCGATCAGCAGCGTCTTCATCGTCGCGAGCGGGGCCGATCACACGAGGTACTTGCGCAGCACCTTCCCCAAGGGGCTCTTGGGGATCTCGTCGCGCAGCTCGACCTGCTGGGGGACCTTGTAGTTGGCGAGCCGCTCGCGGCAGAAGTCGATCAGCGCGCGCTCCTCGAACGCCTCCGCCGGCACGACGACCGCCTTCACGACCTCCGCCCCGGGCGCGGCGCCGAGCACGCCGACGACGATCGCCTCCTCGACGCTCGGGTGCGCCTCGACGACGTCCTGCACCTCGATCGGGTCGACCTTGTAGCCGCCGACCTCGATCAGCAATTTCCTGCGGCCGGTGATCGTGAGCCGGCCCGCCTCGTCCAACGCGCCGAGATCGCCGGTGTGGAAGCGGTCCTCGGCGAACGCCTCCGCGTTGACCTCCGGCAGGTCCGCATAGCCCTCGGTCATCGCGGGGCTGGACGCCGTCACCTCGCCGACCTCGCCGGTCGGCAGCGGCGCGCCGTCCTCGTCCACGATCTCGAACGACACCTCGCCGATCGGCCGCCCGACCGACGTGAACGTCGCGACCGGGTCGGCGTCGAGGTTGGCCGCCAGGAAGCCGGTCTCGGTCGAGCCGTAGAGCTGGCGCACGAGCACGCCGAACTTCTCCCCGAAGGCGTCGAAGGTCTCGCGCGCGAGCGCGGTGCCGGCCGAGAAGCACAGCCGCAGCGCGGAGAGGTCGGCCTGGCCGGGCGCCTCCGCCAGGAGCTGATAGTGGAACGGCACCCCCGGGAAGACGGTGCAGCGCTCGCGCTCGAGCAGCTCGAGCGCGCGGTGGCGCTTGAGCAGGAACGGGTTCGGGTCCTCGAGGATCACGACCGTCGCGCCCCACACGGTCGGGGCGAGCAGGCACGCGCCCATGCCCCATGTGTGGAACAACGGGATCGCGCCGAAGACCTTGTCGTCCGCGCTCACGTCCAGCTCGCCGTAGAGGGCCGCCTCGGCGGCGATCTGCCCGTGCGTGCGCGGCACGCGCTTCGGGCGGCCGGTTGAGCCGGAGGAGAACTGGCAGACGAACACCTCGTCGTGGTCGCGCGGCGCGAGCCGCCCGCCGCAGGAGCGCTCGACGAGCTCCTCGAGCGTCAGCGCCTGTCCATGGGCGGCCGTCGTGGCGATCACCTCGACCGGATGGTCGAAGCCGGCCGCGATCCGCTCGCAGACGCCGGCCGTACGCTCGTCGCTGACGATCCCGCGCACGTCAGCGCTGTGGAAGCAGAACTCGAGCTCGGTCTGCTTGAAGGCCGGGTTGACCGGGACGACGATCGCGCCGAGCGCCGTGACCGCGTGGAAGCAGGTCACAAACCACGGGTCGTCGCGCAGCACGAGGCCGACGGCGTCGCCAGGGCCGATGCCGCGCTCGGCGAGGCCGTGGGCGAGACGCTCGACACGCTCGACCAGCTCCGCCCACGCGATCCGCTCGTCGCGGTATACGAGCGCGACGTCCCCAGGGCGCTCCCCCGCTTGCGCATACAGCCGCTCCATCGTCAGCATCCGGCTACCCCTTTGCGCGTCTGACGAAAGCATCGATCGCGGCGATCGTCTGGAAGTTCTCGGGCGCAAGCTCGTCGTCGCGCACGGTCACGCCGTAGCGCTCCCGCAGGAAGGCGACAAGCTGCATGACCCCGTGCGAATCGACGATCCCGGTCGCGAGCAGGTCCTCGTCCGCGGGAATCGCGTCGATCGCGCTGCCGGTCATGAGCTCCCGGAGGATGAACTGCTCGACGTCGAGGGCGACGTCCATACGGCCACCTGCTTTCTCTCTGCTCGTGTTCTCTCTGCTGTCGGCGCGATCGCGGCTCTGCGGTTGCGCCAGCGGCGCAGCACGCGCCTGCGCCGCACCTCCCACATCGGCAGATAGCCGCGTGCACCGTAGGTCCAGCGCGCGCTGCGGTTCTCCGCGACAACCCATCCCCACAGGCGCGTCGCGCCGCGCTCGTACAGGGCGCGCTCGACCTGGTAGAGGATGTCGTTCGCGGTTCCGCCGGCGCGGTGCTGCTTGTGGACGTAGAGGTCGAAGCCGTAGACGTCCCGTGGACCGAGCGAGATCCCGAGCCCGAGTCTGCGCATGTCGCGGTGCGGCGGCATGGTCGCGTCCGCCCACCAGTAGCAGGCGATCAGCTCGTCGCCGCGGTAGCCGGCGAAGCCGCGGTAGCCGGCGTCGAGGTCGGCGGCGAAGCGCGCGTCGCCTTCGAGGTCGCCGCGCTCGCGGTTGAGCGCAGCCAGCGCCGGCAGATGCCGCCGCTCGATCGGCTCCAGGCGCACCGCGCCGCGGCGCGCCGGCACGGCGATCTCGTCGAGCGGCTTGAGCAGCACGACGAGCGTCTCGTGCTTGGCAAGCTGCGCGCGCACGCCGCGTGCGAGGAAGCGAAGCGTCTCCCGCGGCGAGCCGACGGCGAGCCGGCGGCGCAGCTCGCGCAGCGTCGGGTGGGTGGTCGTCAGTGGCGGCATCGGGTGGGGCGTTTGCTTATAGCATCGGCAGGGCAGGGCGATAATGCGCACGTGAGCTTGCACGGAAGCCGAATCGCGGACCTTCCCCGGCCGGACCCGGCCTGCGGCGTCTTCGAGACGTTGCTCGTCGCCGGAGGCGCCCCATGCGAGCTTGACGCACATCTGGAGCGGCTGGCCGCCAGCCTGCGCGCGCTCTACGACGCGCCGCTGCCGACGGCGGCGCGCGAGCTGGCGCTCGAGCACGCGCGCGGCGTGCGGCTCGGCCGCCTGCGCCTGGAGGCGACGCCGCAGGCCGGCGGCGCGCCACGGCTCGACGCCGTCGTCCAAACCGTGCCGGATGCGACCGTGCTGCCCGCTTGGGAGCTCGCGCTCGACCTGCGCAGCGTCGCCGTCGAGGGCTGGCAGGGCGCGCACAAGTGGGCCGATCGGCGGCTGCTGGAGCGACTGGACGCGCACGCGGCGCCGGAGGGCGCGCTGCTCGTCGACGACGGCGGCGGCGTGCTGGAGACGACGCGCGCGAACGTGTTCGCGGTCGGACGCGACGGCGTCGTGCGCACGCCGCCGGCCGACGGCCGGATCCTCCCCGGTGTCGCCCGCGCGCGCGTCATCGCGCTGACGCGCGCGGCCGGGATCGAGCTGCGCGAGCAGCCATTGCCGGTCAAGCGGCTGCTCGTCGCGAGCGAGCTGTTCGCGACCGGCTCCGTACGCGGTGTCGAGCCGATTCGCTCGCTCGACGGCGTCGCCGTCGGCGGCCCCGGTCCGGTCTCGGCGCTGCTCGCGCGCGAGCTGCGCGCTCAGTGGCTCGGCAGCGCGGTCGCCGTCTGAGTCAGGCTGCGACGCGCTGGGCGCGCAGCGAGCGCAGCTCGTCGAGGTCGAGGACGCGCAGCGCGAACAGGCCGCCGACGTAGAGAAGCGCGCCGATCAGTCCGGCGGGGACGAGCCCGAGCGGCGCGGCGAGCGCCATCGCGCCCGTCATCGCGGCGGCGACGAGCGCGGTCGCGAGCAGACGCCACGGCTGCACGCGCAGGCGCAGCGTGAACAGCGCGGTGCCGAGCATCAGCGACATCGTCAGCACCTCGGTGACGACGGTGACCCACGCCGAGCCGAGTGCGCCGTACTTCGGGATCAGCCAGACGTTGAGGCCGATGTTCGCGGCCGCGCCGATCGCGGAGTAGGTCGCGAGGCGCCAGTTGAGGTTCAGCAGCGGCGCGAGGAAGCCGGCGAGCGAGCCGAAGCAGATCGAGACGAACGCGATCATCAGGACGGGCAGGACTTCGGCGGTGCGCTCGTAGCCGGCGCCGAACATCACATGCACGATCGGGTCCGCGAGCGCGATCGTCGTCGCGAGCACCGGCAGCGCGATGATCATCAGCAGCTCCGCCGCGCGCTGCACGAGCCGCCGCACGCGGTCGGGGTCGTGCGCGTGCACGGCCGACAGCACCGGGAAGAACGACGACATCACCGCCGCCGGCAGCAGCAGCAGCGGCGAGAGGAAGCGGTAGCCGGCGCCGTAGATGCCGACTTCGCTCGTGCTCGAGAGCTGCAAGAGCAGCACCTGATCGATCTGGTAGTAGATCGTGATCAGGATGCTGGCGATCCCGAGCGGGACGGCGACCTTCATCAGCGGCTTCCACAGCCTGCGTCCCGCGCGCCAGTCGATGTGCGCATAGCGGTAGGTCGCCCGCACCTGGAGCGTGCAGACGATCGCCAGCACGACGATGTAGGCGATCGCGAACGCGTTGACGGACGCGCCGCCGACGAAGAAGGCGACCGTCACGCCGAGCCACAGGACGCTCTGCACGAGGCTGAACGACAGCGCCAGCCCCGAGCGCAGGCGCGAGTTGAAGACGGCCATCAGCGCGCTGCCGCCGGTCGAGAGGATCGTCAGCGTGAGGATCCACGCGGTGACGTGCCCGGTGTGCAGGAAGATCGGCACGCACGCGGCGCAGACCACGAGCGCGACGAGCGAGAGCAGCACGCGCATGCCGGCGAGCGCCCCGAGCCACTCGGACTCGCGCTCGGGCTCGGCGGCCATCCGCTGCATCGCCACGGTCGTCAGGCCGAGGTCGGTCAGCACCGCGAAGATGCCGGTGTAGGCGCTCGCGGCCGTCCAGACGCCGAAGCCGTCCGGGTGCAGCGCCCGTGCGGTCAACGGCGCCGTGATCGCGCCGATCGGGATCGTCACGAGCCGCATCGCGAGCTGCGTGCTGATGTTCGTGGCGATCGTGCGGCCGCCCGCCTCGCCGGCGTCGCCTGCGCGCCCGCCGGACAGGAAGCGGCGCGGGAGCGTTCGGATCCGGCCGGGCATGTGTGGAATACTCTCGCAGCCTTGCGCGTCCTCGTCGTTCTGCCGTTCCCGCCGCTGGTCGAAGGGGGTGCGGCCTCGCGCTGCGCGCTCGGGATGCTGCGCGGTCTGATGGCTCACGGCGTCGACCTCCACGTGCTCGCCGCCAACCTGCGGCACGACCTCGACGACATGCCGCCGGACGATCTTCCGATCGAGGTCGTGCGCACGCCGCACCCGAGCCGCCGGCGCACGCGCTGGCTGCGCTTCACGCAGCCGCACGCGGTCCTCGCGACGACGCCGTTCGCCCCGCTCGTGCGCGAGCGCGCGCGCGACGCGGACGTCGTGCACTTCGTCGAGCTGGCCGGTGCGTCGCTCATCCCCTTGGTTGATCGGCCGGCAGTCGCGCAGATCCACTGTCTCACCCGCCGGGATCGGGACATCCGTCCGCCGTGGACCGCCGAGGGCCGCACCGGGCTCGAGCTGCTGCGCGCCGAGCGGCGCGTCTTCCGCCAGGCGAGCTGGCTGCTCGTCAATTCGCGCGAGGTCGCCGCGCCGCTTGCCGCGATGGCGCCGCACGCGCGCGTGGCGGTCGCCCCGCTGCCGCTCGATCCGACGGCGTACACGCCGCGCGCGACGCTGGAGGCGCCGGTGGCCGGGCTGATCGGCACGGCCGAATGGCCGCCGACCGCGAACGCCGTCGAACGGCTGCTGCGGGGTGTCTGGCCGCGCGTGCTCGAGCGCCGCCCGGACGCGCGCCTGCTGCTCGCCGGCTTCGGGATGGAGCGCGAGGCGTTCCCCGGCGTGCCGGACCTTCCGGGCGTCGAGTGGCGCGGCCGCGTCGACTCGGCGACCGACTTCCTGCGCGAGCTGAGCGTGCTGCTCTATCCGCTCGGCCGCGGCTCGGGGGCGAAGATCAAGGTGCTGGAGGCGATCGCGCTCGGGGTCCCCGTCGTCACGACGCCCGACGGGGCGGAGGGCATCGGCGGGCCGGACGGGCTCGTCGTCGACACGGACGACGGCGCGCTCGCCGCGGCGACCGCCGCGCTGCTCGACGACCCGGTCGCGCGCGCGGTGGCCGGCGCGGCGGCGCACGAGACGTTCATGGAGCACCACGCGCCGCTGCCGGCGAGCGCGCCGGTGCTCGCGCTCTACGAGCAGATGGCGACGGCCGGCGCCGCGCGCGCGCTCGCCTGATCCGTGCGCCTGCTCGCCTACAGCGACTCGCGCCAGGTCGGCGGGGCGGAGCTGGCGCTCGGCTACCTGCTCGGCGCGCTCGGCGAGCACGTCGAGGCGGGCGTGCTGGCGGTCGACGAGCAGGTCGGCGCGGCGATCGCCGCGCACCGACCGGGGACCGGAGTCGCGGTGGTCCGTCCGCCGGAGGGGGCGCTCGACCGCGCGTCGCTCGCGCAGCATCGCCGCGCGATCCGCGCGTTCGCGCCCGACGTCCTGCACGCCAACCAGGCATGGCCGTGGGCGTGCGGCTACGCGGAGGTCGCCGCGCTGCTGACGCCGGGCGTGCGCGTCGTCGCGGTCGACCACCTGCCGGTCGACGGCGCGATCCCGCGTCCGCGGCGGCTCGGCCGCCGCCTGCTCGCGCGGCGGCTGCACGCGCACGTCGCCGTCGGGGAGCGCGCCGCGCGCGAGGTCGAGCGGCTCGTCGGGCTGCCGGCCGGCGCCGTGCGCGCGGTCGCGAACGGCGTCCCGTCCGGGCAGCCGGAGCCGGTCGCGCGCACGGTCGCCGGCCCGACGATCGGCTCGCTCGGCCGCCTGACCGACCAGAAGGGCTACGACGCGCTCGTGCGCGCGCTGCCGTCGCTGCCGGACGCGACGCTCGTGCTCGTGGGCGACGGGCCGGAGCGCGGAGCGCTGGAGGCGCTGGCGGCCGAGCTGGGCGTCGCCGAGCGGCTCCTCGTCACCGGCTGGACGGAGTCGGCGCGGCGCTGGCTGCCGACATTCGACGCGTTCGCACTCCCCTCGCTGTGGGAGGGTATGCCGCTCGTGATCCTGGAGGCGATGCACGCGGGCCTGCCGGTCGTCGCGAACGATGTCGGCTCCGTCGCGGAGGCGGTCACCGACGGCGAGACCGGCTACGTCGTCACGCCCGGCGACGAGGCGACGCTGCGCGAGCGGCTCGCGCGGCTGCTCGGCGACCCCGCGCTGCGCGCGCGGCTCGGCGAGCGGGGGCGCGCGATCGCGGCCGACCGCTTCACGGCGGCGGCGATGGCGCGGCGCTACGAGGCCGTCTACGCCGAGGTGCTCGGGGAGCGCGCGCGATGACGTTCCGCGTCCGCCTCGCGCTCGCGCTCCCGCTCGTCGCGATCGCGATCGCGGTCGGCTTCGCCGCCGGCTGCGGCGCCGCCGCGAAGCCGATCGTGCTCGCGCCGCTGCCGGCGGGCGCGCCGCCGCTGAAGCTCGGCGTCGTCGCCGACACGCTCGACGATCGCGGCAGCGCGCGCCCGAAGGACGAGCGGCGCGTGCGCGCGCTCGGCGTGCGCTGGGTGCGCGAGGAGCTGCGCTGGGCCGACGTCGAGCCGCGGCGCGGCGTCTTCCGCTGGGGCCAGTTCGACCGCCTGCTGTCCGACTCGGCGCTGCATGGCCTGCACGTACTGCCGCTGCTGATCGGCACGCCGCGCTGGGCCGGCGCGTCGTACTACGCGATGCCCGACCCGCAGGCGTTCGGCGCATTCGCCGCACGCGCTGCGGCTCGCTACGGCCCCGGCGGCGGCTTCTGGCGCGCCCGCCCGCGGCTCGCGGGCTACGCGCCGCAGTGGTTCGAGCTGTGGAACGAGCCTTACACGGCGCGCTACTCGGCCGGCGGCGTCGATCCGGTCCGCTACGCGCAGATGGTGCGGGCGACGCTCCAGCAGGGCCGCGCGGTGAACCCGCGCGCGCGCTGGCTGATGGCCGCCGACCTCGTCTACAACGACAACGCCGGCCGTGGACACGACTGGCTCGCGGCGATCGCGGCGGTCGACCCGACGCTCGAGGCCGACGTCGACGGCGTCGCCGTCCACCCGTACGCGTTCGTCGCGCCGACCGACCACGGCAACGACACGCAGTTGCGCTACCGCTTCGACCGCACCGCCGCGATCGAACGCGAGCTGATCCAGCATGGCAAGGCGAACCCGGTGCTGTGGATCACCGAGCTCGGCTGGAGCACGTGCAGCCTGCGCCCGGACTGCACGACCGAACGCGACCAGGCGCAGCGACTCGCCGACGTCGCCGCCGCGCTGCGGCGCGCCCCGCTGATCGGGCACGTGCAGGCGCTGTTCGTCTACCACCTGCGCGACTTCCCCGGCGCGCGCGGAAGCGACCGCGAAGGGCACTACGGCCTGCTGCGCACGAACGGATCGCGCAAGCCCGCGTGGAGCGTCGTGCGCGCGCTCACGTTGCAGCGACCGGCGGGGCTGCCGAAGCTGCCCGCGCGCGCCGGCCGGACTACGCCGGCGCCGCGAGGAAGTTCCAGATCGGCTCGGTGAAGACCGCTTCGAAGCGGTCGCGCGAGTAGGGGCCGTCGCCTTCGAGGTCGAAGATCCGCAGCCCGGCGCCGTCGAGCAGATCCCACATTTCGGTCGGCTTGGACCCGTAGAGATCGGCGCCGCCGACGCCGTGCTCGAAGATGACGTACGGGCGGTGGCGCGCGAGCGTCTCGGCCGCGCCGCGCATCACGAGCAGCTCGGCGCCCTCGACGTCGATCTTGATCAGCGACGGCACGTAGCCTTCGGGCAGCGCGTCGTCGAGCTTGTCGAGCTGGACGCTGAAGCGCTCGACCTCCCGCGCGTGCGAGGGCAGGTCGGCGCGCTGGCGCAGGCCGCTCATCGCGGGGGCGTTCAGCACGTGCGTGAACTCGGCGCTGCCGGCCTCCTCCGAGCAGGCGGCGTTGCGCACGTCCACGTTCGGATGCTCCGCGGCGAGCTGCTCGGCGAGCGCGGGGATCGGCTCGTAGGCGATGTGCCGACCGGCGGGCGCGACCGCGAGGATCATTTCGAGCGTCTCGCCGCGGTTGGCGCCGACGTCGATCGCGTTGCCGTCGCGGCGCAGCGCGGTCGCGAGCACGACCCGCATCGCATGCTCGTCGCGCAGCGCGCGCCGGGCGGCGGGGTCGAAGCTCGAGCGCGCCTCGCGCACGCGGCCGACGACGGCGCGCGCCTGCTGCTCGCGGCCGCTGCGCACGACGAGCGAGCGCGCGGAGCGGCGCAGCGCGTCGGCGGTGGTGCGCAGCGGCGAGCTCATGCGGTCGCGGATGCTAGTGGGTTGGCGGGACGGGGCAGTTCCGGCTCAGCGCCCGCCGATCGCGGCGCGCAGCGCGCGGCGCAGACGCCCGAGCGTGACGACGCCGCGCAGCACGCCGCCGCCGTCGAGCACCATCATCGCGCCGAGCGTGCGCAGGCCGTCGGCATCGAGCAGCGCGCGCAGCGACTGATCCTCGCCGATACGCCAGCCCCCGCTCTCGTCGGCCTCCATCAGCTCGCGCACGAGCACGGCGTGCCCGTGCTCGTGCGCGCGCTCGTCGTGCTCGACCCCGCGGCGGGCGCCCTCCTCGCGCAGCACGCCGACGAAGCGGCCGGCCGCGTCGACGACCGGGAACCACGGCCAGCGGTAGCGCAGGAAGAACTCGTCGAGCGCTTGCTCGGCCGGCAGCTCGTCCGGCACGCTCACCGGGTCCGCGTCCATGATGTCGCCGACGCGCACGTCCTCGAGCTGTTCCGTGAGCGCGGACTGCGCGAGCAGCGCACGCGCGGCGCCGCTCATCATCAGCCCGACGAACACGAACCAGATCGCATACAGGCCCAGTGGCCCGACCAGGCCCCACAGGCCGATGCCGATCAGCACGAACGAGAACGCCTGGCCGGAGCGGGCCGCGACCCGCGTGCCGGTGTTGCGTTCGCCACTGAGGCGCCACACGAGCGCCCGCAGGATCCGGCCGCCGTCGAGGGGGTAGGCGGGGATCAGGTTGAAGACGAGCACGATCAGATTCATCGTCACGAGGAAGCTGATCGTCAGCAGCACCGGCGTGACGTGGACGCCGGGGGCGAGGCGCGCCGCGTCGGCGAAGCGATGCGTCCCGACGAGCGCGAAGCCGACGAGCACGCTCACGACGACGATCGCGAGCGTCGCCAGCGGGCCGGCGCCGGCGACCTCGAGCTCCTCGCGCGGGCTGCGGCTCTCGCGGCTCAGCAGCGCGAAGCCGCCGAGCGGCGAGATCGTGATGCCGGCGACGTCGATCCCGTTGCGGCGCGCGGCGAGCGCGTGGCCGAGCTCGTGCACGACGATCGAGGCGAACAGCAGCAGCGCGCTCGCGACCGCGGTCAGGTAGGCGGTCCCGTTCGAGCTGCCGAGCGTGCGCTGGAACGAGCCCGACAGCAAGAATATCACGACGAACAGCACGATGAACCAACTGAAGTCGACGCCGACGCGGATGCCGAAGACACGCGCGAGCTGGATCGATCCGGGACGCCCGAACATGGTGGAATGGTGGCACAGCGCGCGCAGGCTCCTGCGCGACGCTCGACCATCCGGCCATCTACCTGACGAGGACCCCGATGAGCGACGCCCTGACCGAGCTGCGCGAGCGGCTTGCCGAGATCGCCGACCTGTCCGCGGCGGGCGGCCTGCTCGGCTGGGACCAGCAGACGATGATGCCCGAGCGCGCGGCGCCGCAGCGCGCCGAGCAGCTCGGCACGCTGGGGAAGATCGTCCACGAGCGCTTCGTCGACGACGCGATCGGGCGGCTGCTCGACGCGGCCGAGCCGCTCGCCGCGAGCGACGACGCGCCAACCGCCGACGCGGCGCTCGTGCGCGTGACGCGGCGCGACTGGGAGAAGGCGCGGCGCGTGCCGTCCGACCTCGCGGCGGAACTGGCGCGCGCGGGCGCGCTCGGCCACGCCGCCTGGGTCGATGCGCGCGAACGCTCGGACTTCGCCGCCTTCCTGCCGTTCCTGCGCCGCAACGTCGAGCTGAAGCTGCGCTACGTCGAGTGCTTCGAGGGCTACGACGATCCCTACGACGTGCTGCTCGACGACTACGAGGAGGGCATGACGAGCGCCGAGGTGGACGCGCTGTTCACAGAGCTGCGTGCCGGCCTGGTGCCGCTGATCGCCGCGATCGCCGAGCGCGCCGACGCGGTCGACGACGCGCCGCTGCACGGCGACTTCGCGGTCGAGCGGCAGCGCGAGCTGCTGCGCCGCGTGCTCGGTCAGCTCGGCTGGCGCGCCGACGGCTGGCGGCTCGACGAGGCGGCGCATCCGTTCGCGACGAGCTTCGGGCCCGGCGATGTCCGGCTGACGACGCGCTACGACCGCTCGTACGTCGGCATGGCGCTCTACGGCGCGATCCACGAGTTCGGCCACGGGCTCTACGAGTCCCAGATCGACCCCGCGCTTGCGCGCTCGCCGCTCGGCGAGGGCGTCTCGCTCGGCGTGCACGAGTCGCAGAGCCGCCTGTGGGAGAACATCGTCGGGCGCGGGCGGCCGTTCGCCGGCTGGCTGCACGGGGAGCTGAGCGCGGTCTTCCCCGAGCGCTTCGGCGCCGTGTCGGTCGAGGACTTCCACCGCGCCGTCAACAAGGTCCAGCCGTCGCTGATCCGCGTCGAGGCCGACGAGGCGACCTACGGGCTCCACATCATCCTGCGCTTCGAGCTGGAGCGGGCGATGATCGGCGGCGCGGTCGCGCTGGAGGACCTGCCGGAGGCGTGGAACGCGCGCATGCGACAGTACCTCGGCGTCGAGGTCCCCGACGACGCGCACGGCGTGCTCCAGGACGTCCACTGGTCCGGCGGCGACATCGGCTACTTCGCCACGTACGCGCTCGGCAACCTGATCGGCGCGCAGCTCTGGGAGCGGGCGCGCTCCGCGCTCGCCGACCTCGACGCGCAGCTTGCGGCCGGAGACGGCAGCGCGCTCCGCGGCTGGCTCGGCGAGCACGTGCACCGCTTCGGCCGCACGTACCCGCCGCGCGAGCTGGTGCGGCGGGCCACCGGCTCGGCGATCCGCGTCGAGCCGTTCCTGGAGTACCTGCAGGGCAAGCTCGGCCCGATCTACGGGCTGGACTGAGCGCCGTCCCGGCCGGGGCGGTCGTGCGCAGCGTCCGCCGATCAGCCAGGTCCAATCCCCGGTTCGTCATGCACCGGATCTACGTGTGTCCATTTGGGGGTCGTACCAAATGGACACACATCGGAGACAGTGGCGGCGGCGCAACCGCTCCTTCCCTCTCGATGCCCAACCGGCAGCGCGGCGCGCCCGGTGGGCGCCCGAGCGGAGCGCAATCCGTCAGAGCGGCGGCCGATGCCGCTCGACGATCGCGCGGAAGTCCAGTCCGGCGGGCAGCGTCCCGAAGGCGTGGCCGGCGTCGCCGGCCAGCCGGGAGGCGCAGAAGGCGTCCGCCACCTCGCGCGGGGAGTAGCGCACCACCAACGAGCCCTGCAACGCCAAGGCCATCGACTCGACCAAGCGCCGGGCGCGCGCCTCGATGTCGGCCGTGTCGGTCAGCTCGCGGCGCAGGCGGTCGACGTGCGCGTCGAGCCGCGGATCGGCGCCGGCGGACTCCTCCAGCTCGGCGAACAGCGCCGGGCCGGCCTCCGGCTCGCGCAGCAGCGCGCGCAGCACGTCGAGGCACATGACGTTGCCCGAGCCCTCCCAGACGGAGTTGAGCGGCGCCTCGCGGTAGAGCCGCGGCATCCCCGACTCCTCGACGTAGCCGTTGCCGCCGAGCACCTCCAGCGCCTCGGCCGCGTGCGGGGCGGTGCGCTTGCAGACCCAGTACTTCAACACGGCGGTCGCGATCCGCTTGAAGGCGTCGTCGCGCTCGTCGTAGGCGCGCGCGAGCCGCATCGCCGACAGCGTCGCCGCCTCCGACTCGACGCACAGGTCGGCGAGCACGTTCGTCATCAGCGGCTGCTCGATCAGCAGCTTGCCGAACGCGCTGCGGTAGGCGGCGTGGTGGGTCGCGAGCGCGACGGCCCAGCGCATCCCGGCGGCCGAGCCGACCACACAGTCGAGCCGCGTGTGGTTGACCATCTCGATGATCGTCGGGACGCCGCGTCCCGGCTCGCCGACCGCCTGCGCCCAGGCGCCGCGGAACTCGATCTCGCTGGAGGCGTTCGAGCGGTTGCCGAGCTTGTCCTTCAGGCGCTGGAGCTGGAAGCCGTTGCGCTCGCCGTCGGGTCGCCAGCGCGGCATCGCGAAGCACGAGACGCCCGCGCCCTCGACCTGCGCGAGCACGAGGAAGAGGTCGCACATCGGCGCCGAGGTGAACCACTTGTGGCCGACCAGCTCCCAGCCGTCGGCGACCTCCGTCGCGACCGTCGTGTTCGCGCGCACGTCGGAGCCGCCCTGCTTCTCGGTCATGCCCATCCCGCACAGCGCGCCGGTCTTCTCGTCGGCCGGCACGTCGCGCGCGTCGTACCGCGTCGAGGTCAGGCGCGGCTCCCACACGGCGAGCACGTCGGGCTGCGCGCGCAGCGCCGGGATCGCGGCGAACGTCATCGTGATCGGGCAGCCGTGGCCGGCCTCGACCTGTCCGCCGGTCAGCCCGAGCGCGGTGCGGACCGCGTGCGCGCCCGGCCGCTCGGAGATCCACGGCAGCGCGTGCGCGGCGTGCGTCACGCTGTTCTCCAGCAGCCGGTGCCAGGCCGGGTGGAACTCGACCTGGTCGACGCGGTTGCCGAAGCGGTCGTGCGTCTTCAGTCTCGGCGGGTGCTCGTTCGCCTCGAAGCCGAGGCGGATCCCCTCGCCGCCGGCCAGCTCGCCGACGGCCGACGCCTCCTCGTAGCCCCAGCCCGCGCCCTCGCGCTCGAGCGCCTCCACGAGCGGCCGGTTCTGCGCGAAGAGGTCGATTCCCTCCAGCGGCGGCGGCTGGTTCGAGACGGTGTGCGTCGCGTGCGACGCGCGGGACGGCGCGACGGCCATGCGCGACAGTCTCGCACGCCGCGCGTCGCGCCGCGCTCCTTGGCTGGCTGGCTAGCCGATCGCCGCCTTCAGGTTCTCGTCGATCGCGGCGAGGAACTCCTGCGTCGTCAGCCACGGCTGGTCCGGGCCGATCAGCAGCGCGAGGTCCTTCGTCATCTGGCCGTGCTCGACCGTCTCGACGCAGACGCGTTCGAGCGTCTCGGCAAAGCGCGTCACCTCCGGGCTGTCGTCCATGCGCCCGCGGTAGGCGAGGCCGCGCGTCCACGCGAAGATCGAGGCGATCGGGTTCGTCGAGGTCGGCTTGCCCTGCTGATGCTGGCGGTAGTGGCGGGTGACCGTGCCGTGCGCCGCCTCCGCCTCGACCGTTCTGCCGTCGGGCGTCATCAGCACGCTCGTCATCAGGCCGAGCGAGCCGAAGCCCTGCGCGACCGTGTCCGACTGCACGTCGCCGTCGTAGTTCTTGCACGCCCACACGTAGCCGCCCTCCCACTTCA